>ERZ791785.1398-NODE-1398-length-12034-cov-14.971367_pt1 | contig 12034 bp, 8 predicted proteins | sample MGYA00509947_ERZ791785 | MGnify/ENA primary metagenome ERZ791785 (study PRJEB30046, sample SAMN00791982) | human gut metagenome | study: EMG produced TPA metagenomics assembly of the A metagenome-wide association study of gut microbiota in type 2...
AAAAGGAATCTGAAAGCCTTATATTTACTGGCTTAGAGATTCCGAGAGATTATAAATTAACAGAGGAGGAAAAAACAAAGGAAATCGAAAGCTACAGAGCACAAAACTCCAATCGTATTATCCCATTGGATACGTGGCCAATGTTTGGATTTAAGTTCTTCCGCAAGGATGAGGAAAGCAGTGTTTTAGCAGTAGATATTGATATGATGATTGTAGACGGTATGAGTACCGAGCTTTTGATTCATCAAGTTATGCAGTATTACAATGGAGAAGCTGTGGAACCCACAATAGAAGTGTGTTTTTCCGATTATATGGAGCTTGAGAAACAGAAAAGAGAGAAAATGGAAGCAGTAGACAAGGAATTCTGGATGCAAAATATTCAGAATTTTACCGCTGGTCCATTTATTGAAAAAGTACAAAAGGATGCACCGGATATTCCATACTTCTATTCCTTAGAAAATGTAATAGAGGCAGAAAAATGGAGTGCCGTAGAAAGGAAATTGCGTAAGCAGAGGATACTTCCTACCATCTATTTACTAACAGCATACGCCAGAATGGTTTCTGCATGGACAAATAATGAAAAATTAACAATTAATATGACAGTATCCGATCGTAATAATGGATATGGTAAGAATTTCAATGAAACCATTGGTGATTTTACCAAAATTCTTCCGGTAGATTTTGATTTTACAGAGTCTGAGGATTTAATTACAACTGCGAAAAAAACACAAAATAAAATAGCAGAATATAAGAAGCATCTGAATTGTAATATTACGTCCTTTGCCAGGGAGGTTGCATTAAAGGACCAGATGGAAGATAAAGCAGCATTCCCATTTGTTTTTACCAGTATGATGTTTGATTTGGCAAAAGAGGGCTGGAATGAAATTGGTGATATGGTATATCAGGTAAGCCAGACGCCACAGCTTCTTTTGGATAATCAGATAACATTAAAAAATGGGGCACTGGTGATTCATTGGGATTATCCGATGCAATATTGGACTAAGGAACGTCTGGAGAAAATGCAGAAGTATTATCTGGATTTGGTTCTGGATGGAGCATCCACTGTGTTAGAGGATGAAACAAATGCTTTTCTAAAGAAATATAACAACACTTCCAGAGACTGGGAATATACATCTGCGTTGGAGCTTTTTGAACGACAGGCGGAAGAAAATCCGGATAATACGGCGGTACTAACCGAGAATAGTGAAATAAGCTATGAAGAGTTGGATTTTATGGCAAATCAGGAAGCACATTATCTGGTGGAAACATATGGTATGGAAAGGGGTTATCTGATAGAAGGAGAGCGTAATTACCGAACCATTGTGCATATGCTGGCGGTATTAAAAACAAATGGATATTATGTGCCAATTGCTACCCGTTTACCGGAGAATAGAAAGAATTATATTCTGGAAAAAAGTAATGGCGTTACGGTACTGGATGATGAATTCTATTCTAGGGAACGGATAGACGATTATAGCGAAGAACCGATTCCCCGTAAGGATAATGATGCAAAGGATTTGATGTATGTTATTTATACCTCGGGAACCACAGGGAACCCCAAAGGAGTTGCCATTACCAATGAAGCACTTATGAATACAGTAAATGACATAAATGAGAGATTTCAGGTAACCGAAGAAGATCAGATTATTGGTATTTCCTCATTTGGATTTGATTTATCGGTATATGATGTGTTTGGAGCACTGACTTCAGGTGCATCTCTGCTTCTACATGATAAGCAGGAAAACATCTATGGTATGCTTGATAAGCTAAAGCATTTTCAGGTCTCCATTTGGAATACCGTACCGGCTCTTATGAAAATTCTGGTGCAGGAACTAGATGAAGATTATGTGAATGAGAGACTTAGACTTGTTATGCTGAGCGGAGACTGGATTCCTACAGACCTGCCGGAAATGATTCGTAAGAAATTTCCAAATGCACAGATTATAAGTCTGGGTGGAGCTACGGAAGCTGCCATATGGTCTATTTATTATCCTATTCATGAAGTGGCAAAGGATTGGAGCAGTATTCCTTACGGCTATCCTCTGGCAAATCAGACCATGTATGTGTTGGGCTATAACGGTATGCCTGTACCTGTTGGTGTGGAAGGAGATATCTTTATTGGCGGTGCCGGAGTGGCAGTGGGATATCAGAATGATCCGGAAAAGACAGCCGAAGCCTTTATCGACCATCCGATGTATGGAAAAATCTATCGTACAGGAGACAGAGGTGTATTCTCACCGGAGGGCTATATGATTTTCCGCGGAAGAAGAGATACCCAGGTGAAAATCAACGGTAATCGAGTGGAGCTTGGAGAAATCGAGAACTGCCTGAAAAGACAGGATTCCGTGTTAAATGCAGTAGCCCAGGTGGCAACAGAGGATAATGGTTCAAAGCATCTTTTTGCTTATTATGTTCCTACGGATGGAAGCCCTTGTGACTTGAAGTGGATAGAAAATACTGCGTCAGTTCAGGAACAGGCAGTGGATGCTGTCAGCGATGAAACACCGGATTATTTGACAATCGATGAGTATAAAGAAATTTCAGAGGCATTAGAGGCTGTAAGTACAGCGGTCATCAATAATGCTTTTTATCGCTTGAATTTCTTCACCGAGAAGGAGCATATATATTCTCTGGATAAGCTTTTTGAAAAAAATTGTATTGTGGAGAAATATAACAAGCTGATTTATCAGTGGGCAGAGACCTTAGAAGGCCTGGGAAATATTGAAAAAGTAAGCAGCGGAGTATACATTTGCAAGAATCCGATTCAGGAAATTGATGTAGATGCAATGTATAAAGAAATCATGACAAAGCGTGGCGTGGAATATTGGGGAGGCTCCTTTGAATTTCTGACACTTTGTAATAAAAATGTGGAGGAGATTCTGAGAGCGGATGTGAATCCATTGACCATTCTGTTCCCGGATGGAGATATGCAGCGAGCAGAGAACATCTATCGTTATAATCCGGTGGCAGAGTATATGAACAATCTTGCAGCAGAAGCCATAGAACAGTATGTGAAGAGCTGGAATAAGGACAGACCGGTACGCATTTTAGAATTTGGAGCTGGAACCGGTGGCACCAGTGCCGCTATTTTAGAGCGGATAAAGAACTATGATGTGGAATATGTGTTTACGGATTTATCCACATTCTTCACAGACCGTGCAAAGGAAAACTTCAGTGAATATGGTTTTGTGGAGTACGGACTTTTTAATATTGATGAGAAACCTCAGTCTCAGGGCTTTGAGGCAGCTTCTTTTGACATTATTATCGGAGCAAATGTATTTCATGATGCCAAGATAATCAAAGAAACTTTAAAGAACTTTAGATATATGTTGACTAAGGAGGGTATGCTGGTAGCTCTTGAGGTAACCACAAATAAGATTTACCATAAGGTATCCATTGGCTTTATTGAAGGATTTTCAGGCTACAATGATGAGCGACTGGAAAAGAATGTGCCGCTTTTAAGTGCAACAGAATGGTGCACTGCCATGGCGGACTGTGGATTTACATATCCGGCCTCCTACCCAAAAGCAGACAAAGAAGCAGAAGTATTTGAGCAGCATGTAATGGTGGCATATGCAGCGCATAATAAGGAATATTGTGAAGAGGCCCAGTTGATGAAGGTACTCCGGGAAGAGCTTCCGTCCTATATGATGCCGGAGCGTATTTATTCCTTGTATGAAATTCCACTTTCTGCCAATGCCAAGGTGGATTATAAGCAGTTACCCTATGAATATTGTGGAAATAAAAATGAGAATCAGGAAATTGTTTTGCCACAGACAGAAACAGAACAGATTTTGCATGAGATAATTAAAGAGACCTTGGATTTAGACAAGCTGAGTACCGATGTGAACATCTTTACCATAGGCGCAGATTCTTTGAAGTCCATCAGCGTATTGACAAAGCTAAAGAGTCGTGGAATCGAGGTATCACTGTCCAATATGTACAAGTATTCCACAATTCAGGAAATGGCAGCACACATTGATGCAGAGCGGGCAAAAGATGCTTTTCAAAGTTATGAGCCGGTGGAGGTAATTGACTTTAAGCCGGATTTGGAGCATAGATTTGATCCATTCCCAATGAGTGATTTGCAGGAGTCCTATTATATCGGTGCACATGAGACGGAAGGCTTTAATAGTATTCCTACAGCCGGATATGTGGAAATTGAGTGCCGTAATTATAACCATGACAGATTATTTAAGGTAATTGGCAGATTGATGGAAAGACATGACATGCTCAGAGCTTATATTGATGAGGATGGCATGCAGCATGTATTAAAGGAACTTCCGGATTTTGAGATTCCGGTAACGGATTTACGCAATATAGGAGAAGAAGAACGAGAGCAATATTTGCGTAAGGTGCGTAAAGATATGGTATCCACAAGACTGGATTTAACCAAGGCACCCCTTTTTAAATGCGTAATCTCCCAGATGACCGATGATAAGGCAATTTTACATATTTATGCGGACGGACAGATTATGGACGGATGGAGCTTCCAGTTGTTCTATACAGAGCTTGGAACCTTATATCGTGATCCGGAGCTGGAAATAGAACCATTGAAGGCAACCTTTAGAGATTACATTATGTATCGCGAGGAACTGAAAAAGACGGACAAATATAAGCAGGACAGGGAATTTTGGTTAAATAAGATACCGACACTTCCATCTGCCGGAGTGTTACCAATTAAGAATGATATTACAGAATTGGGAGAAGTAGAGGGTATACAAGTAGAGTGTGGTATCCCCATTGAGCAGTGGAGACAGATCGAAAAAATGTCTCAGAAGTTTGGTGTATCAGCATTTTCAGTATTGATGACATCCTTTGCGGTATCGGTAGCCAGATGGAATGACAAACGAAGATTTCTGCTGAACATTCCGGAATTTTACAGACCGGCTTTCAGTGAAGATATTTTTAAGGTTTTAGGTGAGTGTGCGTCCTTCTTACTCTTTACCATGGAGGATGATCCCAATGATACCTTCCGTGAGAAGGTTGTTAAGACACAGCAGCAGATAATGGAGCTTAAGGACCATAATAACTTTAGTGGCATGGAAATTACAAGAGAAATTTATCGTAAAAATAATGGTTATAATGAAGTGCTTGCGCCGTTGGTATTTGGTATGCTTCCAGATGCACAGGAATTTGAGGAGCAGTTTATAGAAATTGATAAAAATGTATTAAAAATCATCTATCAGGAAAACCATACATCACAGATTTGGATTGATGTAAATACCTGTGTTTACAGTGACAGAATTGAGTTTAACTATAACAGCTTAAAGGGACTTATTGATCCGGAAATACTTGAAAGTCTTGCAACCATGCAGAAGTCTGTATTGTATGAGGCAGCAGCCAGTGAAGCATTCTGGAATAGCAGGGTAGACATCGCATTGCCACAGAAAGATAAAGAAATTATAAATCAGGCAAATGCAACCGAAGAGAATTTAAGTGACAAAACGATGCCGATGCTCTTAGATAAAGCGTTCCGGGAATATGCAAAGGAGGTGTATCTGCATACAGATACCAGAGATTATACCTACGGTGAAATACGTAAGATGGTAAATGCGTTAGCTGTAAAGTTGGGTGAAATGGGAATTATGCCGGGTGATAAGGTGGCAGTACACATTGGGAAAGGCATAGAGCAGATGGTGGCAGCACTCACATGTGCGTATATGGGATATGTATATACGCCATTAGAGTATGATTATTCTGCAGAGTTTGTGGAGAGTGCACTCCAATGGATTAAGTGTCAGTATCTTCTGGTGGACACGAATGCCGCGGCAGATTTTGCTGAGTCACAGGTGACAACACTTGTGGTGGATAAAAAGCTACTGGGCAAAGAAACGGCAGCGGTAGAGTATGCCAATGTAAAACTAGAGGATTTGGTTGCAATCATTCACACATCTGGAACCACAGGACGTCCAAAGGCGGTTATGATTCGTCAGGAATCTCTGGTAAATGCACTGTTATATACCAATAAGAGATTTGAAGTGATCAAGACAGACAATGCCTTTGGTGTCACAAATCCATCGCATGATATGTCCATGTATGACATTTTTGGTATGGCGATTTGTGGAGCGGCTGTTACTGTACCTCAGGAGAAATTTGCCAAGGATCCGGAAGTCTGGATTAAGCTTATGCGTCAGCATAAAGTAACTATTTGGAATTCGGTTCCGGCGATTCAGGAAATGTTGATGGAAGCTGTTACAAAAGAAGATGCATCATACATAGAAAACCTTCGACTGGTCATGCTGGGTGGCGATTATATTAAGCCAGGCGTATTGTTGAAATTAAGAGCTGTAAATAGCGATGTCAAAATGATTTCTGTAGGTGGACCTACAGAGACTACTCTTTGGAACATTATGCATGAAATAGTAGAAGACGATTTATCCAAGGATGTGATTCCTTATGGAAAACCAATCGCAAATAATCGTTATTATATCTTAAATGAAAACAAAAAGCAGCTTCCGGTTGGTGTAACTGGTACCCTGTATTGTGCTGGAATTGGTGTGGCAAACGGATACTGTGAGGATGAGGAACGTACTGGGGATAAGTTTATTATTTGGGAAGAAACCGGAGAACGTATTTATAATACTGGAGATCGAGGACATTATAGAGAAGATGGTACAATTCTTTTTGACGGACGTGATGATGAACAGGTTAAGATAAATGGAAAGAGAATTGAACTGGTTGCAATCGAATCTGAAGCATTAGCAGTAGAGAAGGTAAAAGGAGTAGCCGCAATCAAAGCCCAGGATAATCAGCTTGTATTGTTTTATGTAAGTGATGGCTTGGAAGTAGAAGATGAGCTCCGAGGCTATCTGATGAGTAAGCTTCCTGCTTATATGGTACCGAAGAAATATGTTGCAATTGATGAGATTCCGATAACTATAAATGCAAAGGTAGATAAAAAGTCACTTGCGAAGTTATATGCTGGTAGGAAGAAGGAAGTTGCACCTAGAATTTCAGCTACCGAAAGCGATGTGTTGGAGAATATTTTAAAAGAGAAGTTCTGTGAACTTTTGGACCTGAAAATGGATGAGATTGATTTAGATTCTGATTTCTTTGCTATGGGAGGAAATTCTCTGATTGCCATGAAGCTCTTATCACAGCTTCGTGAAAACTTTGATGTAGAAATAACGCTGACAGACCTCTTTATGACATCCACCATTCGTGAAATGAAGGAACTTTTAGAGGAAAAAAACGCGGTACTGGTTGATTAGGATGGATATTTATTATTACAGAAACAAAAAACATGATTGGGGGCAGGCAGAAGAGTGCCTGCTCCCATATATTAGTGAAGAGCGAAGAAAGAAAATAGCTCATATGCGACGGGATAGTGATAAAGAATTGTCCTTATATGTGGAGCTTTTATGCCGATATGGGGTGGTACAGAGGTTAAATTGCAAACCAGAAAACATTGGGATAGGTAAAACAAATGCTGGTAAACCTTATGTTGTAGCGGCAGGAGCAAACCCGGTTGAAATTAGTTTATCTCATTCTGGCGAGTATGTTGTTTGTGCGGTTTCTTCAACCCAGGTAGGGATTGATGTGGAAGAGATGAAAGAGCCACCTTTGGAAATAGCAGATATTGCATTTGGAGTGGTAGAAAAAGCATATTTGAAGGAAGCAGCAGATAAGAGAGAAGCGTTTTATACTTTATGGACACGTAAGGAAGCGCTATTAAAGAAAATAGGGTGTGGACTAGTGGGTGATGTTACTCGGCTAGATGTCATGGATACAAATTGCCAAGATTATTTTTATTCGATGGAAAAGTTGAATCATATGATAACAGTATGTGGCATAGAAGAAGAGTTGCATTTTTATGAAGTAACACCTTCAGCTATTAGAGATTTTTTTGGAGCGTTATGACGAGAGTGTAAATTATACAACATACCCAGGCTGTCAACTTGCAGTCTGGGTTTTGCTAGTGCACCTAGCGGCGCACGTTTCCAACGGGTGCAAATCCCGAATCCGCCCGGTAGTGGGAAGGATATAGCTGAAGGCAAGGGTGTCCATTGTGAGGTGGAATTTGAAGGAAGCTGGATGTGGTGAACATACTAACCCACGGGCAAATCTCTGGTCTGACGAACAGAAACCACATACGAGGTTATGCATGAGGTCAAGGCCAGTTTTTCAGTCGCTGCCTGATATACCTCTTTTAAATCCTTTACAAAGGGCTTTAAATCTTTATAATTCACGAATTTGGTGGTATAGCACCTGATGCACGATACACCTCTGGATTTCTGCCTTAGGGAATACTGCATTGATTGCATCTCCAAATCCAGTAAGTCCATCCACAGATACAATCATGATGTCTTCCACACCACGGTTTTTAATTTCGTTCAGAACGCAGAGCCAGTATTTTGCACTTTCATTCCCCACAATCCATATGCCTAATACTTCCTTGCGTCCGTTCAGTTTGATGCCTTGCAACGTATACCGCTTTCTTCACGGTCTGATTATCCTGTCTTACATGAAAATGTACGGCATCCATGAAAACAATGGCATATTTCTTTTCCAGCGGACGGCTCTGCTATTCCTTTGCAATCGTAAGGATTCTATCTGTCATATGGGGGATATCATTTCTGCAGAAACATCCACACCATAAACGGATTTCAGATGGGCAGAGATATGCCGTGTAGACATGCCTTTGGCGTACATGGACAGCACCTGATCTTCAATGTTTGCGATATCAGTCGGATTCTTTTTGACAATCTGAGGCTCGAATTCACCTTTCCTGTCTCTTGGAATATCGAGGTTGATTTCACCAAGGGAAGAGGCAACAGTTTTCTTGCTGTAACCATTTCGGCTGTCGTCAGTTTCCTTGTTATGGTAATCATACTTGGAATAGCCCAGTTTCTGATCCATTTCTGCTTCAAGCATACCTTGAAGGGGATCACCCAATAAATCCTTAAGCATCTCATGGACATCATTTGCATCTGTTGGTTGGTAATGCTCCAGTAAGCTGTTGATGAACGCTTTGCGTTCCGGTAAAAGTTTTCTTTGTCTTGCCATAAAAATATCCTCCTGGATTAATATTTTATTTTAACATCAATCCAAGAGGATATATACTACATATCTAGTGTGCTGTATCGTTGATATTTAACATTACTACTGCATCTTATTCAGATGCAGTAGTAAATGTCGGATACAAGGAATTCAATTCAATTCTTGCATCCTCCGTTCGAAATTGCCAGTTTACCTTTGCGGCTACGGTATTTCGTTCAACTTCCCATGCTGATAATTCCTTACGAAGATTTGAAATATTATCAATCCTTCTGTTCAAACATTGTCTGGTCATGACGTTAAGTTCGATTTCTGCAATATCAAGCCAGCTGCCATGTTTTGGTGTGTAGTGAATCTCCAACCGTTTCATGATTCTTCTGGCTTCATCAGCAGGGTAACGTTTGTACAATGATGCTGGTTTATGTGTATTAAGATTATCCATTACAAGAATTATTTTTTCTACATCTGGATACATGACATCGGCAAGATATTTGATTTCTTCTGCCCAGTCAATTGCAGTCCGATGTTCCCGAACACTTACATGATGAGCTCCACCAAGCGGTTCTACGAATGCAAAAATGCTGCATGTACCATTTCTGACATACTCAGAATCTACTTTCTGGTCATTGCCGGGGCGCATAGGAAGTGGGGATCTTGCCTCGCCAAGTAACTGATATGGTTTTTCGTCCATACAAACAACGGGGCGTTGTGGGTTATATGGAAGTTCGTATACATCGAGAACATCCTCCATACAAGCTATAAATTCTGCGTCCTCTCTTGAGGGAATGCACCAGTATTCATTTTTGTGAGGTCGAAGTTTGTTTTTTTTAAGGCTCTACGGATAGCATCTTTGCTAACCGGTGTATCAAGCACTACTTTGGCTTCTTTTTCCAGCAGACGCAAAGTCCATCTGGAATGACCTTCTGGAACAGGACCGCAGGCAAGTTCAATAATACGTGCTTCTGCACGTCCATCAAGGATACGCCTTGCATTGTCGGAATTGATATTTCTTTTGAACTCGGTAACCGCTTCAATGCCACCGGAAAAATATTTGGTCACTGTATTCGTTACAGTTGTCAGGCAAACACCATTTGATCTTGCGGATTGCTCATGGGTTAATACTTTCCCATGAGCCTCATCCAAATCAATCATAATCTGGCATCTGCTTCGAATAGTTTTAGATGTATTACTTTTGCGAATTATAGATTTTAATGTCTTCAATTCATCATCTGTAAGTTTAATGACATATTTTCTTGGTCTTGCCATATAAATCACCGCCGTTTTCTTTTATTTTAACATGAAGCGGCTATAATAGCTATAAATATTTAGTTAAATGTAAACAATACAGTACACTAGTTTACACATAATTTTTTACAGTCTCCTTTTTCCACATAGCAAATAAGGAAATTTCACGCCATCCACCATTGTCATTTTATAAGGATGAGTACATATAAACCTCTCCAGGTCTTTTCTGTATCCCATAACGATAATTCCTCTCCACAATTAATAATTTGAACGAAAAAGGAAACACTAGAAAAATGATAATACACTGGCTCCTGTAAAAGCCACCGCAATAAATATTGGTACTGCATTTAAAAATGAAATAAAATGCTTCCTATATTCGACATACATTTCAGGGGTTCCAATATTGTTAAAACGGGTTCTTTTACTTCTGACAAACCAACAACAGTCTATAATCAGCAAATCAAATAAATTCAAACCTTCTCCCATAATTAAGAAAAAAATAAATGAAAATTTGAAATCAAAGCATTTCAAGATAACACCCACAACGATAAATACTATAAAAAATAAAACAAAGTTCGAAATAAATGATTGTAAATAATTCTTCTCCTTAGGAATAAACTTTTTCAAGTCAGCATCTTTCTTAATCTGCTCCTGAATCACATCAGGATATGAATAATAACTAGTCATATTTTTCTTGTCCGTACCTGTATTGATATAACACATTACAAAGAATAGTATATATAATACAGTTCCTGCTATAAAATATTCCATTCCAAAAATCTCCACAGATTTTTTTACTAACCGATTCGAAAATCCTTTTTGTTTCAATTTTCTTTTTTTATTACATTTTTTCAATCCACTCAAGAGCCATTCCAAAGGCCTTTTCTTTCGATTTAGTACATGCATCATATTGCTTTTTCTCAATACGATATAGCATTTTAATTAACTTTTAGACTATAATCCTTAATAAGACGAAACGGCTCTACAAATTTTGCGAGCATCATTCCGTTTTTTACACCCCGTGTGAATTTTGTACCGGATTTGTCAATGGACTTTTCCTTTATGCTCTTTACAATAAAGGGATTCATGGTTTCCACAAACACGATGGCCGTCTTAAAATTTTTGTCGATTATGCGAAAAATCTTCTGCACATCGCGAAGTGATAGATACATGGTAAGACCTTCTATAAATAACCAATACGTTCTCTCCGTTATAATCAATCTTCCGCGCCCAGACATCCTCCATCGCCGAACTTGCATACTGATAGATTTATTGCTTTGGCATACATGGTCTGAAGCATCGTTTCCGTACTCCATCTATGTTTATTTTTCATTTATCATTATAATTTCCCTCCCTATCACACAGCAAAAACTTTTTTGAGAGTTAGCGTATTCTAACTCTTGTTGGCATTATACTTCCATTCGATTATATTGTCAAATAAATTGATGCCGTTGACATATTTCATCTGCCTGTCATATAATCCACTTAGTGTCGTTCCTTGTCTTTGAAAGGATACCTATTTATGACAAATCAAATTTCAAATCTACATTATCAACTTAATGGTAATGAATGTCCCAACTTGCTGAATCGAATGCAGAAAAATGAAGGCTGACTGACACATTTATCTGCGGGCGTGGTGTCCCAATCCCAAATTCCGTCACCCAATCACCTTCATTATAAAATAAAAGAGTGAAGGTTGCTGAGAACCTTCACTTATATGTTACTGTTCAGAGGCAATGTCATTAACTTAACTTCTAATAATAGTGTGATCTGTTGCTTGTGATCAGAT
>ERZ791785.1405-NODE-1405-length-11947-cov-35.847881_pt1 | contig 11947 bp, 11 predicted proteins | sample MGYA00509947_ERZ791785 | MGnify/ENA primary metagenome ERZ791785 (study PRJEB30046, sample SAMN00791982) | human gut metagenome | study: EMG produced TPA metagenomics assembly of the A metagenome-wide association study of gut microbiota in type 2...
TTGTTCGTATTGCAATGTTACTCCATAATGAGCATTCACATAATCAATACCATTCTTAAATGCTATTTCCATCTACTCAATCCCCATCACATATCCAAACATATACCATCAATAAATCCTATTCACAATAAAATAACTGTTTCGTACTCTTAGGTTTATCAGGAATACTCATTTTTAATATTCCTCTTTCAACTAATGGCATAACATATTTTTTCATAACATATGACACTGAATTTATACCTAAATAATGACAAATTTCATTTCTTGTTCTAGGTGTCTTACAGAATATAATTAAATTTTTCTCTTCGCTGCTTTCAATCATTTTATTATATTCATTTTCTTTGTATTTATATAATTTAACTATAAAGCAGCCCCTTTCGTCCAAGAATTCTGGTTCAGGTAAATTATATTCACGCATTGCCCTTCTTATAGTAGGAATACCTGAATATCTATTTTCTGTAATTTTCAACACCTCTAGTTCTGATGCAATTATTGGATTTCTCGTGTCTGGTTGTACTTTTCCCAATTGGTCTATTCTTATTCTTCCATATATTCCACCTGGATTTCTAATCTCTATTCTATTTTCAAACATAATAATCTGTATAGGCATGCCTTCTGTATGAATACTATAATCACGATGCACTAATGCATTAAGGATAGCTTCCCTAATAGCTGTAATTGGATAATCTGTACGGTCTTTACGTTTTCCTGTTTCAGAATCAACTATTGTTTTCACTCTCATATTCCTATTAACAAATTGTATTGCACCATCAAGCATTTCTGCTATATTTCCTTCAATTCGCTGATTATCCAGAAATCTTTCTCCCATATCCCCAACTTCACCTATTTCATTACCAGGTACAACTGTTGCTATAATACATAACTGCGGAAAATATGCCTGTGGATAAAGGCTAAAATTCATAACCGAACTTAAAGTAATCTTATTATCTCTCTTTATACTCATTAATTCGTATATATCCTCATCTGAAATTGCAGCTAATCTTGGCTTACCCTGTTTTAATAATTGAATATAATTACTCAGCAAATTATAATCTAGTGATGCAAATGTCACTCTATCAACAACTCTAACATCATCCTGATACTTTTTTCTGTATGCCTCATAGCTATATACTTCATATTCTGTCATTGGCTCATCGCTATCACCTACACGTATGTACGAACCTTTTACTACCCCTTTTCCTTTATAATAGACAGGTCTGTCATAAATATCTGCCCCAGGTATTTCTGCTGAAACAAAAAATTTATTTTCCTTCTCTATAACTGTAAGTAATGGTCTGACAATCGGCTGCATCTGCAAACATTGTTCATTTATTTTCTTTTGTATATCTTGTGAATCATATACCCCAACTTCTTTAAAATCTTGTTTTTCATCTATACCAAATATAATAATTCCACCGTCATCCTGATTGGAAAAACTTGACAATGTATCATATAAATGTGTTGGACATCCTTTTTCAGCACTTTTTAATTCCAATGTTGATGTTTCACATTTATATTTTTGAATATATTTTAGTTTCTCTATTAACTCTTCACTTGTCATTTTAGTTCCTCCTTTTATTCTTTATATAAATCTTAACATTCATTTTATTTATATGCAAGTAACTTAAATTGTATTCATTAATTCAATACAATTTTATCTTCATAGCCACGCTAATTAATTAAACAACTTAAATATAAGCAAATAAACTCAAATTACAACCAATTAACTTAAATTTTTATCAAAACAGCTTAAATATTTCAGTTGTTAAAATTCAGATTTAACTTAAATCAAATTAATTTATACCTATTCCTATAATATATTTAATAAAAAACTTCCATTTCTAAAAAAATCAAAATAATATTTATCTCTTATTCTCCCTCTCCAACTCTATATACAACTATCTTCTCCCTCTCAGCCTCTCCGTCCGATACATCACTGCAATCAATCTCGTGAACAAATGTCACATTATATTTCTGTGACAGGCACATAAGATACTCATCTGACGGATAATAACACATAATAAGCATTTCCCTTTGAGCCTCATAATAGCTGTCTATAATATTCGCCAGCACGCTCTTGAATATCTCAATAGAAAATGGATTGAAAAAGAAAAATCTGTCCACATTATCTGCAATCTTAAAACCAACTGCATCTTCACATAGGAATTGTACTCTGTTACCTGACACCGTGTCCGCTTTATTGGCTAACGCCCGGTTGTAAATCCGCTCGTCATACTCTATACCAATAGAATGACATTTTGTCTGATATGCCATAAAAATGCTTACTCTGCCTTTTCCACAGCCATAATCCAACAATGTATTATTTTTACCTATAAATCCTGTATTAGCCAGTCTTTCCAATACTTCGTATGAGGTTGGTTCATATGGATACCTGAATGTATCTGACCTTGTGTCATCACGTCCAGTTGTCTTTATTCTTAAGAGCTTTTCCCATTCTTTTTCTTTCATTATTAATATCCTCTTACGTCAAAATTTCTATAAAATGTATATTTCGTGTATACATATTCATACTAAGTTATATCTATTTATATTAATTGGCTAAGCATCCAAATCATCTGTATTAAGATAATAACATTTCATTCTTATAAAAAATATCATCATTTCTTCAAGTTTTATCCATCCTGTCAATAATGATATTCTTTATAAATTAATTTATAATTAATCATATAACTTTTTGTTAAATATAATGTGTTTTAAGATACAAACAACAAGAATACGATGGAAGTATTAACTCTGTTGCTAGTAATATTTACGGCTCTGTCTTACATAGACGATCATAATAATAAAAAGAAATAGCATCCCACTCGCCCAAGTAGATGCTATTTCAAATTTGATATAAATTCAACTGAGGGCAAATCGGAGTCATATCCGATTCACTTTCTAAGTAAATTATATACTAGGGTGCTTGATTTTTCAAGTACCCTTTTTCTTTTAACTATCCAATAAACTGTTCCTTTGCCTCCTCGAAGTTCTTTCTCTCAATCGTAATTGTCAGGTATCTTTCCTGTTCTATCCCCTGTATGCCTTCAATAACCTTCTCCTCAATAATCTCATTGTAGATTCTGCGGTAATTATTAAAACCATCATCTCTTTCTGCAATACGAACCTTATCACGGAGTTCTTCCATATTTTTGTTCTTATTGTTAATCGTAATCTTATAATTATAGTCTAACAAATTTAAAAGATTCATATGAATAGTTGTGTTTATCCTGCTAACACTAATAGTATATACATTGACTTGATAGCAAAATTTATGTATAATTTTGTTATCAGACAAGGAGGTGTTTTTATGCCAACCATCAAATCAAGTGCTGATTTAAGGAATAATTACAATGAAATTTCTACATTTTGTCATAATTATCCTGAACCAGTTTTCATTACGAAGAATGGAAAAGGTGATCTTGCTGTTATGAGCATTGAAGCCTATGAAGAACTGACCAGCCGCTTTGAACTTTATAGCCAGATTAAGGAAGGAATGGACGATATTGCCACAGGCAACATAAGACCATTTTCCGAAGCTATGGCTGATATCAGGAGCCGTCGCAGCCGATGAGCTATCAGGTTCATATCACTTCCACCGCAGAACACGATATTATGCGGGCTGCGGATTACATCGAATTTACCCTCAAAAATCCCACTGCCACAGATAATCTGTTAGATGTTGCGACTGAACAGATAGGCTCATTAGCCGACCTGCCACAGAAGTTCCGTCTGGTAGATGATCCGGTACTGGCAAGCTGGGGCATTTGTTTTGTGATAGTCAATAATTACCTTGCCTTTTATACGATTGATGAAGAAAAACAGACTGTAATCATCGTCCGTTTTCTCTATCAGAAAAGTAACTGGACTTCCATTCTTCGACAGGGATTTCCCCTTATTTAAGGAATCTGTTTTATGCAGGTTCCTTTTTTAGTGCATTGCCTTATAAAAAGCCGCACCCGCTATAACCAGCACAAACACGGCTGCAAGTCCAAACAGCATATTTCTGGTCTTTTTCTTCATTTCTTCAATTCCTCCTGCTTCTTTACTGCCGACTCCGATGTTGTAATCTCTGTTTCAGCCTGTTTGCCTTTCTTCTTTACCTGTCCCTGCTTGCAAACTCTTTAACTGCCAGTTCTCCCTCTGTTGATACATAAGTGAGTGTCCTGTTCCCCGTCTGCATAACTTAACGTAAAATACGAAAGTCCTGTATTGATAAATGCGTTGCATACCACAATTGCCAATGTCATTGTTACCGCTTCAAACACACAGTGTATTCGGATGCTGATGATTCTTGCTGTTCTCTCATTTTTGCTTCGTCCTCTAAACGCAACATCCTCGGTTCTTTAAAAAAAACATTCTCTATTCTTAACTTCAGAATTTAATATTCCAGTTCTCTTATATGCTTCACTTGCATCAATGGAAAATTATTCTAATGGCACTATTGGAGGCTTGTCACCTGATTTATCCTATATTTTCTCTCGACATTTCTTATGTTGTCTCAACGCATCAGGCCAGCTGCTCGAAAGAGGTTAACCTATTTCATAATCATACTAGTGTTGGTAATAGCTTCTTATATGGCTAAATCTTGATATGAGATTTCACTTGATAAATATAATTCTACAATAAAAAGCTTTGTTCGAAAGAATATTTCAACATAAAAATACCAATCTCTAATCATTAGATTCTTTGTTCTAACTTTTAGGGATCGGTACACTTTAATCCTACTTTCCATATAATGTTTTTGCCATATTAAGTTGTGTTTACAGATAATTTTAAGAACAAGTTGATAAAATATTAAACTATATGATACCCTATGATTGCAACTCAATAGGATTCACACAATCTGTATCTTAGCTGTAGGTAAGCATATATCTGCAGCCCTTTTTCTTATATAGTTTTCCACATAATTCGATTATCAAAATATACTCCATCCCACATAAATTGTACAATGTACGAATCATTAGGATTAGGAAATTCTTCTGGATAATCTTTTAAAAGTTCTTCTACGATTGTTTCAATTTCATTCTCACTTTCGTTCTTGTAAAGAATAATATATGGCTTCTTTGTCATCCGAACACCTGGTCCATGTATAATTCGGTAAGCACCAGTAAAAAATCTGTCATCTTGCCCTTTCTGTGTATGCAGAATCACAGCATCTTTTGTTGTCATAAATATCTTTTTATTAAGGCAAATCATTTTATTCAATGCTGGTGCAGATGCGTTAAAAATTCCTTTCTCTCCATTGTCAAAAGTAATTTTTTTCACAAGCTGTGAAAATTCAAATTTATTTGGTGGATAATCTGGCCACTTACATAGATTTAAAATACAATTTAAGAATCGATAGGTTCCCTTCCAGTTTTTCATTGTGGCACTTGCAAGATCACCACCAAAATTCCAAAAAGTTATAATAGCATTAATTCCAAGGTAAAGAATATTTTCCATTGATAATTTTCTTTGCGATGTAGCTGCTTCTGATACATCACGAAGATCAATTAAATCATATTCATCTATATGTCTTAAGTGCTCTCCGCTTGCATCCAAGAATGTATAAACTGGATCAGCAACAAGTCTTTTATTAATTATTTCTAACATTTTTGAAGCCATTTCAGCAAGTTCTGCAACGCCATCATCTGTAGTTTTTAATTTGGATGGATATTCTTGACAAAGTCTTGAGACATATCTTAATACATACAGGGTAGAAAATAATCTTGTCGCATTCATTCCTACGATCCAATCAGCCCGCTCCCTGCAGAGTGCTGCCTGGTAAAGATCATCATATTCCCTGCCATTTTTCAGATTAGAAAAGCCATCCGAAATCACCTGGTCTTCCATTGAAGAAATCCATAAGCGCTCGAATGGCTTTGCATTTTGCCTAATGATATACAAGACGGAAGATCAGCTCTCCTTCACGTCCGGCATCTGTTGCCTCTACTAATCCTGTTACATCCTCTCTCTCCATCAGCTTTTTTAAGATGTTAAACTGCTTTCTGATCATAGTTGCAATCTGATAATTCCATTGTGATTGAAGGATTGGGAGATCATCATATCTCCACTTTTCGTATTTCTCATCATAAGACTCCGGGGATGCAAGCTCCACCAGATGTCCCACACACCAGCTGACAATATATCCATTGCCCTCCAGGTATCCATCTTCTCTCTTATCAGCACCAATCACCTTTGCGATGGACTGTGCCACCGAAGGCTTCTCGGCGATTACTAATTATATGACATTTCATTCCTCCTTTTGTGGTAAAAAAATAGCACCTTAACCTTTGGGGCTAAAGTGCTGTGTAAAACGATTATTAAATTGTTTATGAGTCAGATAAACTGGAATTTTGGCATTTCTACAAGTACCAATATGAGTGCATTCCACATAAATATGTTTTGGAATTTTTCGGCATTTGCTTTATTGCATTGTAAATATTTAAGTAATCCCCAAACCCCATTCCAATACAAATAATTCCAAATAAACCCAATCCAACAAATTGCGGAAATATCAAAAATAAAATATAGGGAATTATGCCAAGTATAAGATTAGGGCACAAACACATAAAAATAAAACGCCCTTTACTCATATCCTCTGTTCCTACCACAAACATCAACCCATGTGCCAAATCATTATACATATATACATCTTTTTTATAACATATTGCATGCAGCAATTCATGTGGCAACAGAGATAATCCGCCACAAATTCCACCTATCATCATCCATATTGCATTATCAGGAATATATTCTATTCCCAGTATTAAAAATGGAATTGCTAATATACCCATTATCAAAATACATCCCCCATTTGCAATTAATGATAATTTCTTCGTATCCTCTAGTTCTTTAAACGGGGTTGCATTAAGATGATGTTCCTTGTATGGAAGACTACTCTCTTCTCCATTATATTAGCCAGCATAGTGAAAAATCATATTCTTCTCCTCTCCATAACTTCCGATTGAACAAAATCGCTGCGCGATGGCCTGCCAAGGCTGTGGCGCAGCGATTTTGTTCAACTAGAAATTGTCGATTTCTTTACATTGATAAAGTTCAATTTATCTCTCAATTCATAATTTTCTCTTCAAGTAAATTACCCACATGCTTTGTTTCAGAAAACATTTCTTTATTTATAACAACAATTATAATTGCCGCAATAACAACAAAAATAGTTTGTATACATTTTGTTTCAGGAGTCATGTTTATCTTTTCCTGCATAATATTTATAAACAAATGAAAAACAATTGTTGCAAGCATACTTCTGTTATTCTTTACATATACCCATGTCTGAAGGAAATCAAGTGGTATCACGCTAAGAAGAAAGTTAATCACATACATGATTCCCATCTCTTTAAGTCCATACTGGTACGTTCCAGGTATCCAGAATAATGGCACATGCCACAAAGACCAGATACATCCAAAGATGATAGACTCCTTAAACCAGCTGTTGTATGCACCAACAGCATCCTCTCCATAACCTCTCCAACCTAACTCCTCTATGCAGGATGCCAACAAAATTGTAAGAAATGCAGACGTACCACCTATAGAAAATGAAAAGTCTTCTGTAAATGAAAACTGATTTATACTACCGCCAAATAATACTGATGTACCGATTGAAGCCGTCACTATCACAGCAAATATCAGCACTGCAATTAATATATATATTTAGGTTTTATTCTATAAAACCCAATCAGCTTCTTCTTAAAGTCATTAATGAGTGCTTTATTCTTAGACGTAAATACAGTTACTACGGCAACCTCGGCAGGTGAAACCAAGCCAAGAAACATTCCAAGATATAGCCCCGTCCCTTCATTAAGTAAAATTGCAAATAGCCACCAGAACCAAGTGCAGGCAAATGTAATCAAATAGAATCTGACCGGTCGGTATATATACTTTTCCATGACTACACCTCAGCCTCTACAATCACAAGCTCACTCTTTATACCATTGAGCTCAATGTAATTGTCTGCTTCGGCATCTGAAAAGTCATCAACCTTTTTGCCCTGTCTCTCATAATAAATATGAGTTGCTATTCCTGCACTTTCCCCTTCAAAATCCACATACACAATCTGCCCGGTATCGTATCCCGTGTGTTCATTTGCCAGAGTGTTAATATCCCTGTTAAACTCCGAGACATAGGCACTTGTTACCATAGTGACCGTATCCCCCGACTCCAGTGGTGGGAGGAAAAAAGCAAATGGCGAGTTGTAGAGAATAGCAATTACTGCTACTACCGGAAGAACTGTTACCGCAATGAGTAACACAAGTACCAGCAAAAATCCACCCACCGCAACCATAATCTTTTTCAGCGGAAGTGCCATTTTGTTGACAAACAAATCTTTAACAAGCTTTGCAAAACTATCCTGCTGCTCACCCTCTGCCTTCATCTTATCCAGAAAGAACTTAATCTTTCGGTTTCTGCTGTTTCTCTTGGCATCCATTTTATCCAGTTTATCTCCAACCGCCTTACCCACAGCCATACCAATCAGAGATGCATACGGACCCATCTCTGCTCCGGCTGCTGTTCCTGCAACAGTGGTTCCAACTTTTGCTGCTACTTTTGCACCTTCCTTTGCCGCTGCTTTGGCAGTCTCTTTGGATGCCTCCTTTGCAGCGGTCTTAGCAGTTTCTTTTGCTGTTTTCTTGGCAAGCTTCTTTCCGGCTTCCACCTTTTTGATACGCTTTCTTTTCTCAGCCAGTGCCTTTCGCCTGAAAAGTTCTGCTCCCTTGGATGCTGTCCCCGTTACCGGTCTTGTTGCAACATAAGCAATATTTGCCGCATCCCTGACTTCCTCACCGCCTTCCATCTGGCTTAACGCCGTCTGTGCCCCGGCTGCGCCTGCAACCTTAATGGAAGAGTCCTTTGTCTTAATGGACTGCTTAGATTCCTTTAATGCTGCCCGGTACTGCTTGAACATTCCCTTCTTTGCATTATCAACCGGATGAATCGTACTCCTCCGAAACTTCTTGTTTTCAGTAGTTGCAATCTTCGACCCTTTAATCTTCGGACTTCGGTCAACCGTATAGATGTTGGAAGCCTTGATGGAAGCTTTCTTTGGTTCATGTGTATGAAGCTTTGCTTTCTTCTTGGTATGGATCACCATAGGCTTGTCATCGACCTTTTTGATTTTCAATTTTCTCACCTTCTTTCTACATCCATTACCCAAAAAAGGGTAAAAAAATAGCCATCTGGATGATTAGTCCAAATGGCTTATGTAAATATTTCTAAATCTATCTTCACAATATAATATTATATAGGTATATAATTCGTCATTGTTTACCACCAATAATATTATCAATCTTGTCCGCAATTTCTAATGCTGCCTGTTTTCTTTTTGAAGCGCTTGTATCTGATGGGATAACCCCAACCAACTTGCTCTTAAACCAGTTCATAAATTTTGAAACATCCTGTGAATAGTTATTAATCCTACGATATTCCATACTTAACTCAACCTTATTTTCGAGTGAAAGCTTTTCAATAGCCTCTTTGAGGGTTTTAGCTTCATTCTCCCAAAAGCTAATAATTTCAATCCTATATCGCGGATCAAAAAAGCTATATGTTCTATCTTTGGTCTTGGGAAGCGATATGATGACAGGCAATGTTCTTTTTGTAAAGTTATCATCTTTTAAAAGTTGAGTAATCTCATACATACAATTATTCCTTCGCAAGTATGTATCCGAAACAATAGGAACAACAAAATCTTGATTCCTAATTTCATTCATGAACTCATCTATGCTTTCATAGTCTCCAATATTTCTTATATCTCTTTTTACATCATAGCCACACGACGAAAGGTAACTATCAATAACATCTACAACTCTCTCGTCTGCATCTGTATACGAAATAAAAATAGTTTTTCTTCCCATAACAATTTCTCCTATAATTAAATTTTTATTTTCCATGCATTTTGATAGATACTTATACATAGAATGATTATTAGATATTTCAGGAATATAATACTTATCAAGCATTTCATTTTTCTGAAGTAAATATAATACTTCACAAACTTCGTTCGCCATAGTAATATCATTCCAACGTAGTATCGCATCAAAACAAGAAGCAATAAGCTTATTGATTGCCATTCTTTCATCCGAATTCAACAATGCGTTTGTCTGAAGCTTTCTCGCTGTCACTAGCAAACCTATATCTAATGCCCCTAATCGTCCTGTTTCTCGACTTATTATCTGCAATGCTTCGATATTAATTTCAGAAAAGCCAACACAAAAAGAATAAAGTTCATCCACCATTGAGTCAATGTCTGTTATATTAACTTTATCTATCATTGCTGGTCTTGAAAACACACGAATCCAATCAGAAAGTCTTGCAGTATATCTCGATATTTCTGGAATTATAGGATTACCAGAAATCTGGCTCATTCTCTTTAAAAACTGATTCATTCGATTTCGTTCATCTCTATTAGGTTCTATTTCTGCATAAGAGAACGAATTACTTGATACATTCTTCCATTTGTTTGTATCGATAAGAAATGCAAAGTAGAATTTCTGCATTTCAAGAAGCAACTCCTCAATTCCCTCATTAACAAAGAGATAATATCCCAAAGCATCTATCCACATAAATTTTCCATTATGAGCAACTAATGCATCGTTATATGGTGATGCTTTCGGTTCATGAAGTAATCTAATAGTTAATGAATTTATATAGTCGAAATCATCCCGACTTATTTCTTGACTAGCAATAGTAAAAATCATTGATGGATTGATTCCTGAATCTAACAAGTGATCAACAAGCTCAAACACTGGATTGTAGTAATCTTTACTTGATATCTCTGTTTTTAAATCACGATATGAATCGCTATCTTTAACATCATTTAACGAAATTAGTGGAATATTCACTATTCCTCTGTTACCTATTTTTTCTCTAATTCTCGGAATAAGAGGACATATCCAAATTCTTTCATTCCTTTTTTGTGTAACACTTTTTATGAAATTAATGCCTGCTGTATCTGGTCGTAGTGCAATAATATAGGTGAATCTAATCGTCCCCGTTTCGGTTTTCAAACTACATAAAAAATTTTTTTCGCTATCACTTAATTCAGTTCCTCGTATAAAAAGAACCAAGGGTGAATCAAGGGTAAATTCTATATAGATGTCAATTAATTCTGTTATTGAAAACTCCTTAAGTATATCTTCAATCTCATCAGTAGTGAGCTTAATATGAAAATCAAAAGCAATGCGGCTCGAAATAGGGAGTTTTTTTCCTCTTTTTTTTATTAATAGTCTAAGATATTTGCGCTGGTCTAGAATGTTATTTCTCCTCAAATACTCATAAATTCCATGCATCAAACAATTTTTAACCAAAGATGCAGAATGAAATTGTTCACCATTTGTAATGATCACATGTTTTTGGTACTCATAACCATTAATTTCTTTTAACAATTTATACTTGCCAAAGCCTTTATTAGCAACGATAAAGACAATATCATTATTTACATCATCAGTAATGACTTGTTTTACCATTCGCCGTATCTCATCTTTTGTAACAAACAAGTTCCTTCTCCTCTCTTGAAATATTTTTAATTATTCATTATGATTTTTCAATATAGAAGCAGAGACATCTCACTCACTTAAAAAAATATATCCAATCTTCTCCTGTGAAAGTCCAGCCTGTTTTCTGTAATGTTTAATTTTTTCTTCTAAAGTCATTTTTCTACCTCCGTTTTCGGTATGTTTTACTTCCTTTACAGATTAGTAAATTAACCTTTACCAAACAAGAAACATTAGCTGTCATTTCACTATTTTTCTGCTACTTTCCGTAGCAACGCCCTAAAATAAAGGTTTTTACAACGAAAACTAAATTTATCCAATCGCCAAATTCCGATTTTCTCAATTCTCCAAACTTGAATTTTCAAATTAGTCTTTGCAAATAACCTTTGAACCTTCACCGTCAATTACAATTCCCTGACGGTTGTTAATTGGGCATAGATTCAAATCCGAAAACT
>ERZ791785.1416-NODE-1416-length-11855-cov-2.575508_pt1 | contig 11855 bp, 7 predicted proteins | sample MGYA00509947_ERZ791785 | MGnify/ENA primary metagenome ERZ791785 (study PRJEB30046, sample SAMN00791982) | human gut metagenome | study: EMG produced TPA metagenomics assembly of the A metagenome-wide association study of gut microbiota in type 2...
AGCACGGCGGTCAGTCCGGTTTCGTCTCCCGGTTCTACGCCGGGCAGGGTGGATGAACATATTTCGCCCTTATACTTCAGGAATACGGGGTCGCTTACCGATGCCAGAGATTTCCAGTCCAGCAGCTCTGCTCCTTTTACGGTCCACTCACCATTGCCGTCGGTTAGTTTTTTCATGGCTACCACAGCACGGCAAGCTTCTTTTATGGTCTTGAAGTAGAGCATGGCACTTGCCTTGCAAGGGTAGTCATACTCCGTTTTCATAGTCACTTGCGAGAGGAATGCGAGTGTTCCCTCCGAACCCACCATAAGATGGGCTATGATATCGAACGGGTCGTCGAAGCGGACAAAAGGGAGCAGGTTCAGACCGGTTACATTCTTTATGGAGTATTTGTAGCGGATGCGTTCCGCCAGTTTCCCGTCGGCACGCACTTCATCGCGGAGCGTGCAGATGCGCCGGATGAAATCGCGGTGTGTCACTTCGAATGCGGCGCGGCTTACGTTGTCTCCGGTGTCGAGAACCGTTCCGTCAGCCAGTACGATGCGGGCGGAGAGAAGCACCTTGTCGCTGTTGGCATGCGTACCGCAGTTCATGCCCGAAGCGTTGTTCATGACGATACCGCCCACCATGGCGCTTTTTACGGAGGCAGGGTCGGGAGCGAATTTCCGTCCGAAAGGGGCCAGCAATTCATTGACCCGTTGCCCGATGATACCGGGCTGCAGGGTGATTTCTTCGTGGTCGGGAGATATGCTGTAGCCTTCCCAATGTTTGCCGGCTACAATAAGTATGGAGTCACTGATGGCTTGTCCGGATAAGCTGGTTCCTGCTGCCCGGAAAGTGACGGGCAGGTTGTGGCTGCCGGCAAGTTTCAGCAGCCGGGAGATTTCCTCTTCTCCTTCCGAACGGATTACGATTTGCGGGATGAGGCGGTAGAAACCGGCATCTGTTCCCCAAGCCAGCCGACGGAGTTCGTCGGTGTAAATCCTCTCCTGCGGAATGAATTGTCTCGCTTCCTGCAGGAAAGCCATGTAGTTACTCTTTTCCATAATGTATAGATCTTTTTACTCCTATGCTTCTTCCCGCAATCCTTGTCGCAATAACTTGTGAAAGAACTTTATAGGGAAGTGCATTCAATATACAACCGAATGATATTCAGTATGTGACTTACCGTTTTTTATACTTGTCAAATTATTTATATAAATAATACTGCTTCGACAGTTTACGGAACTCCTCGACATCTTTGTACCAATAGTCGCGGATGTCTTCCCAACGGTTGCGCTTGCTGAAGCGTTCGCGTATCTGTTTTGAGCCGCTTACCTTGTCGAACATGGCGAAACGGCCTTTATCCGCATGGTCAAATACGGCACGGTCGGGATAGAGCGCGGCTACTTCCTGCATTACGAGGAACTGTATTTCGCTTAGCGGTGCTTTGCCGAAGTCCATGATGTGCACTTGCACGCCCTGCAGCAACTCTCCTTTGCCTACGGAGTAGAACGGTTTCAGGTACATCGGTCGGAAGACGATACCCGGTACGTTCAGCCCATTCAGGTTTCTGGCAAGCTGCTCGGCTTCCACCCACGGGGCAGCGAACATCTGGAACGGAATCGTGTAACCTACTCCGATAGACATATAGCCCAATTCTCCCAAAATGCCGCTCACGGGATAGAAAAATGCGGAGTGCGGGTGCGGAATGTGCGGAGAAGAAGGAACCCACTGCAATCCGGTCTGTGTATAGTCCATCTTGCGCTTCCAGCCTTTCATCTTTACAACCTGCAATTTGCATTGCTTGCCGTCTTTCAGCATCTTTTCCCCATTCAGCATGAAAGCCAGCTCACCGCAAGTGAGTCCGTAAAGGTACGGAATTTTAAATTGGCTGACAAAGGAAATGCAGTCATCTTCTGTCAGATTACCCTCTATCTTCAATCCGCCTACGGGATTGGGGCGATCCAGTACGATAAATTCCTTGTCGTTCTCGGCAGCGGCTTCCATGGCAAGTCCCATGGTACTGATGTAGGTGAATGAGCGGCAGCCGATGTCCTGGATGTCGTATACCAGTACGTCAATGTCCTTCAGCATCTCCGGAGTCGCTTTACGTGTCTTGCCGTAGAGGGAATAGACGGGCAGTCCGGTTGAGGCATCCTTGATGTCCGTTACGTGATCGCCGGCATGTACATCGCCGCGTACGCCATGTTCCGGACCATAGAGTGCCACGAGATTCACGTTCGGCGCTTCGTGCAGAATATCGATGGTGGATTTCATGTGATTATCTACTCCCGTAGGATTGGTAATCAGTCCCACACGTTTACCTTCCAGGCATTTGAAGTTTTGCTCTTTCAGCACTTCGATGCCGGTCTTTATTTTTATTTTCTGTGCGTATGCCACGCAGCAAAGGGTGCAAAGGATACAGAGAACGAGATGTTTTTTCATAATGGGTATCTTTATGGTTCGTTTATCAATCTTTTATTTCTTGCCGTATTCGGGGTCTATCCGCCTGTCGGCAAAGACGGTGACTATCACAGTGGCAATGCAGCATGCGATTACCATCCAGAAGAAGTTGGTATAGCCGATAGCTTCCTGAATGTAACCGGCAAACATGCCCGGAATCATCATGCTCAGCGCCATGAATGCGGTGCAGATAGCATAGTGTGATGTCTTGAACTCGCCTTCGGAGAAATACATCATATAGAGCATATAGGCTGTGAAACCGAAGCCGTAGCCGAACTGTTCGATAGCAATCGCCGTTGATATGGCAAACAGGTTTTCGGGCTGGCAAATAGCCAGGTAGACAAAAGTCAGGCAGGGAAGTGTCATACATGCCGCCATCCACCAGATGGATTTCTTCAATCCGATGCGCGATGCGAATATGCCGCCGAGAATACCGCCCAATGTGAGGAATATCACACCGATAGTGCCGTATACGATGCCTACTTCTGCCGTGGAAAGCCCTAAGCCTCCCGCCTCTTTACCGGCAACGAGGAAAGGCATGCACATCTTGATGAGGAATGCCTCGGGCAGGCGGTAGAGCAGCATGAATACAATGGCAAGCAGTACACCCGGTTTGGTAAAATAGGTGGCGAAAGTGCGTCCGAACTCCTTGAAAATAGCCTTGGCACCGGCTGTTCCCGGGGCCAAGACTGATTTGTCGGAAGACGGTTTGGGTATCATGAAAAGGTGATAAAAACTTACTGCGCTGAACATAACGGCCGTAACCAGCATCGTGATAGTCCACGACAGCGGAATGTTGTCGTATTTCAGTTCGATGGCACCTGCAATGGCTACGAGCACTCCTTGTCCGAAGATAGACGCAAGGCGGTAGAAAGTGCTTCGGATACCGACAAACTCAGCCTGCTCGCCCGATTTCAATGCCAGCATATAAAACCCGTCTGCGGCAATATCGTGTGTGGCGGAAGCGAATGCCGTGATGATAAACAGTATCAAGGTTACGGTGAACATACTGATAGGAGTCGTGCCCGCTGCCATGGTCGCTTCGTCCGGATGCGGAATGGTCAGGGTCAGCAGGATGAAAGCTATCGACATAAGAATCTGCATGGAAACTACCCACCATCTTTTGGTTCTGATAATGTCTACAAACGGACTCCAGAAGGGTTTGATAGTCCATGGCAGATACAGCAGGCTGGTAAATAGCGCCATGTCTCCATTGGGTACACCCATTTTGGCAAACATCAGTACGGAGATGTTGTTTACGATAAAGTAGGGGATACCCTGTGCGAAATATAAGGTAGGGACCCATGCCCAGGGGGATATTTTCTTGATATTGTTCATTCTGTCAATTGTTTTTCTGTTATAGGATTAGTCATATAGTTGGTCGATACTGGCGCCGATGTAGTAATGCAGCAATATCTCATCGTATTTGTATCCTTGTTCTCCCATTACGGCAGCACCTATCTGGCAGAGACCTGCGCCATGTCCCCATCCGGCTCCGGTGAGGATGAAACGCCCGGGGATGCCGGCCTCCGACACTTCTGCGCGGTCTACGACAAAGGCGGAGCTGTAAAGGTGTGAAGGAGAAAGCGTCCGGCGGATTTCCAGTTCTTTCCCGATAGTCAGCGTCTTCTTCGTACCTACGATTTTCAGTTTCCAAAGGCGTCCGGAGGTGCCGCGGGCCACGGGAACAAGGTCGATTATCTGCCCGTAGTCTATGCCGGAGCGTTTCAGTATGAGGGCAGAGAGTTCGTCTTGAGTATATTCTACTTTCCAACGGTAGAAATCGGTGGTTTCCTGGTCGTAATTGTTGAGAACCTGTGACAGGATTTTCTTATCCGTGGTATTGCAGAATGCTTCGGGGGAAGTACGTATCCAGCGGTCGGCTTCGGACTCCTGAGTCAGGTCGGGCAGTTCGGGAGCAGTCTTTTCATTTCCTGTCAGATAATCCCGCTGTTTGGCAAGATAGGGATATTTGATATCTTCCCAGCAATACTGGAACTCTTCGAATGCGCCGCCGCAGCATTTGGAGAAGCGGGCATCGCATATTCTGCCTTCTGAGGTAAGTACCTGTCCGCGGGTGGCAGCTATCGCCTGGCGGACTATATCGGTGGAAGCGCGGGTTATCCCCTGATAGCGCTGGCAGTGGTCATCCGCACATACGTCGAAATGGGTATGGGAGTCGCGCTCATACCATTTCAATTGACAGTCGGCAGTTGACGGTTGGCAATTGGCTGCGTTGTCTTGGTTTGCGTTTTTATTCCGCATGGTATCATTACCGGTTGACAGTTGTGAATTGTTAATTTGCAAACCGGAAAGGTTTGCAAGCAGCCAGCTGCGCGAGATGACTGCATGTGCCTTCAGCAGTTCCAGGGAAGCGGTTGCACTCATCTCGCTGGAGATGACACTGGTCAGGTAATCTTCCACGCGGATGACATTGATACCAGTCAGCTTGCCGTTTTCTACGATAATCTTTAAAGAACCCTGGAAGCGTTGGTCTTCTTTGCGTTCCCAGTGGAAGTTTATCCCGATAGTCACGTCCAGCAACTCGAATGCCGCAACGGATTCTTGCAGGGGTTCAAACACTAATTCGTCATATTGCCTGCCGTTCCAAAGGATTTTACCTTCGTCGTAGGTAACAGTCTGCTTGCCGTTGACTTCCTTGCCGGATACGTGGTAGGGGGTAAGCAGGATAAATTCTATCTGTGGCTCGAATAGGATGCCGACTTCTACTTTGGGCTCTTTCATACTTATTTATTTAAGGGGGTGACGGATATTACAGTTGGCTTTGGATGCGTTTCCGCACTTTTTGAAAATCTGCGGGAGAAAGGCATACTTCACTCAATATCTGTGCGATGTCTTCTGCCGTTATTTTGATGAAATCTTTCTCGACGGGGGTGATGAATACGCCGCCTAAGTCTACGGAGGCAGGACTGCTCAGCAGGTTGGCGTCGCCTTCGGCTGTATAACATGCCGGACGATGCTTGGCACGAGGAAAGACAAATACAATCCATTTGTTGTCTTCGTACATTACAAGGACATTCATCATCGGTTCGTCTTCACCGGGCTGTATGTCCAGTGAGTGATAAACGGTGTCGAACAGCTTAATCGTCGTCTTGCGGTCAGCAGATTCGATGACGAGCGTAGTGCGCGGGGCATCGTTCAGCCACCATAGGGTGGCCTGACCGTAGTCGGCTACTTTACCTGCTACTTGTCCACGCCAGTCTTGTTCAATAGGCATGAAACCTTTGTTACCGGCCTGGAAGTGGGCGTGGTCGGGAGCGGAAGCGCCGCACTTGGGACCATTGTAAAAAATGGTGTAGTCGTCAGTTGCCGTGCCAGGTCCAGCATATCCCCGAAGCGGGGAGCTATGCGCTGGGCGACATGTGCGGTTTCCGGTACCGTCAGATGACGGGGGAATATGGGAAACGGATTGACCAATATGTTGTAGTGTCCTTCGAACGGGATGCCTTTTTGCACTGCCGGCAAGTTGGCGGGGCAGAGAAAGCATTTACGTTCCTTAATGGACTTTGCATCTACTTTGGCTCCGGAAGATACGATACGTGCCGGATTGAACTGTACTTTATAAAGGGTGCCGTTTACATTCAGTTCTTTCACCTGCACTCCGGAAAGGGCGGCGTAGTTATTACGCGCCGTTTCCCAGGAAGCAAGCTGTTCGGTTAGAAGATTGTGTATGGTTTGATTCATAGGTCATTTACCGTTTTTCTTGTTCATAGCAATGCGTGCCTGCAACTCCCACGTGCGGATACGGTCTTTGTAAAGGTTGTGCCCGTTCATTTTGACGATGTCCAATGAGGCATCCGAGTTGTCGTCCCAGCGGCGGCAGTTGTAAACAACATCATAGACACGGCCTATCTGGTATTGGCGGGAGAAATTCAGTCCAAGGGCATAGTCTTCGCCATAGCTCGTATTGGGCACTTTTACTTCGCGCAGTACCGGAGTATAGAATGCGCGCGGTGCACCCAGACCGTTAATGCGGAGGGCATTGTTACGTCCGTTGTCCGGTGTCCACTCCTTGTGATCGATGATGCCCGGAGCAATCATGTTCATGTTGAAGTCCGTCATCATGTAAGTACCTACTACCATGGCGCAGTTCTGTTCGTAGAAAGCACGTACCATGGTGGCCAATGTGTTTTCATCGGCATATACGTCGTCACTGTCCAATTGTACGGCAAACTTGCCGCATTTGGGGTGGTGTACGCCCATGTTCCAGCAACCGCCAATGCCGAGGTCGTTGCGTTCGGGGATGATATGGATGAGGCGCTCGTCATTCTTAAACTCGTCGATGGCTTCTGTCGTTCCGTCGGTGGAGTGGTTGTCGATGATGATAAGATTGAACTTGAAGTCTGCCTTCTGGTCCAGTACGGAACGGATAGCATCGCGGATGGTACGTATACGGTTACGTACGGGGATGATAACGGATGCCTCGTATTCGAAATTTCCGGCAGAGAACTCAATCTGCTTGAACTCCGGTTTCAGGTAGCCACCGATTTCTTTCAGATGTTCCGTGCATGCCGCTTCCATTTCAATCTGACGGTTACGGTTCTTCGGGTCGACGTAATCGAATATCTTTTCACCGCTCTTACGTGTATCGTTTTCCACTTCACTGTACAGATATTCATTGATATGCACGAGGTTTGCCTTTTGGCTCAGCTTCAGTCGTAAGTCGTAAAGGCCGGCAAAGTTATAATCGCATTTCATGCGGCAGGCTGCCTCTTTTAGCTTTGAAGTATTGAAAAGGAGTACCGAGCCGAAATTGAAATCGTCTCTCAGCGAGCCGAACTGATAGTCGATGACCGGAGCATTCGTCTGCTTGCCGTCGGCTATCTGGTAATGGTCGGCATAGACCATTCCTGCATCCGAATCTTCTGCAATGTGCATCATGCGTTCCAAGGCGAACATACCCAGTTCAAGAGTCGTTTCTTTGGTGTATAGCAATGTATATTCAGCATCGGTTTTTTCGGCAATGGTTTTCATGGTAGTACTGCTGTATGGCATGTCTACGGATAACATCTCACAACCGGGCAATGGCTCGAGCGTAGAGTCTGTCGTAACTAAACGGATGTTACCGATAAGGCCTGTAGCCTGTAATCCTTGTACTGTCTTTTCAGCCTGTTCTTTTCCTGCAAAAGGAATAAAGCAATCAATCTTCTTCATATCTGTAAGGTATTATTTTAAAATTCTCATTTTTTTATTTTAAACTTCAGCATTCCGGTTTCTCCACTCGTGGCGGTAAACAGCACCCGGTTGTTGTCGAGCGGTACCACTGTGCTTATGAGCGAATTGCCTGTTTTGTGTTTCCACAGCACTTTGCCAGTCGCGGCTTCCAGCGCGAAGATAAGTCCTTCTTTGGTACTTCCGAATACGACTCCGTTTTTTTCTACCTGCATGGAAGGAGCATGCTCGTAGCCGAAGCCTACATTGGATGTCCACAGTTTGTGCGGTTGGTTACCTTTGGTGGAGTAACATACGATACTGTCGTTCATGGTCTTGCTGTAAATACGTTCTTTGTCTTCGGACAATCCTATTGTCTCACGTACCATGGATTGGAAAGTACGCCATACGGTATTGCCCGTTTCTATGTCAATGGCGGTCATGGCACGTTGCGGGTCGGTAATGAATACCTTTCCATCGGCTGCCACCGGCCATACGGCGGCAGGGGAGAAGTGCATGCGCGTCAGTCCGCCTGTCCATTTCCATAGTTCCTTGCCGTCTGCTTTATTTAAAGCGTATAAGGTATTGTCCCATGCGCCGAAGATAACTTTATTGTCCGTTACCAAAGGTTTGGTCTCGATGTAGCCTCTTACGCCTGTAAAAGCCCATTTCACCTCTCCGGTACGGATGTTTACGGCACGGAAAGTGTGGTCGCTGGCACCGATATAGGCAATTCCGTTCTCTATTGTCACTGCTCCCAATACAGGTTCGGCAGCTTCTACTGTCCATAACAGATTACCGTTTTGGGCATCCAGACCATATATCTTACAATCGGCGGAACCGAATACGACAATTCCTTCGCTTACGGCAGGTGTTCCGACAATTCTTTTTCCGGATTGGAAACTCCATAGTTTCTTGCCGTTTTTAAGGGCATAGGCAGTGAGGCGTCCCAGGTCGTCGCCAACGAATACTTTGTCTTTTTCTACTGCCGGTGAACAGTAGATGCCGGCTCCGGTTTGCACTATCCATTGCTCTTGTACTTGTGCATACTCTTTGTTTACGGAGAAGTCGGGATATTTTTCGGCTTTCCCATTACGGTCATAGTATGAATCCGTCAGCGAGAATGCGGCCCATTGTCTTTTCGGCTCTCCGATGCGTTGTGTATAAACGAGGATAGAATCTTCTGTAATCTCATAAATGCCGTAGCCCGGCTTTTCATCTTTGTCGCGCAGGTTGCTGCGCATCAGGATACCCGGAATGCCGTCATAGCGCAAGTCGCGGTCGCGGTGGTAGTGTCCGCCTATAAACAGGCGTATGTTGTATGGTCGCACGGCATCCGTCACTTCATACCAGTTGTCCACATCGCCTTCCGTCATCGGATAGTGGGTAACAAGTATTACAGGTTTGTCCGGCCGGGAATTGCCGGCATTGTACCGGTCCATCGTTTCCGTCATCCAGCGGATATCCTGAGGGACAACATGGCCGTATGCCATACGCATCAGCGGGCCTGAATTAAAACCGAGGAACAAAAAACCTTTGTGTTCGAATTCAAACCGTTCGCCGCCGAATATCTCTCCGAAGGCAGTACAGCCGGAATCGCTCCATTTGGTTTCATGGTTACCCAGTGCTACATAGTATTTCACTTTCAGCAGGTCGAGGCATGATTTCACTTTTTTCATGGTGGTGCGGTCGCCCTCTTCGGCAATGTCGCCTGTCACCAATACGAAATCGATGCTGTCGGTTGCATTAATTTGTGCAATGGAACGCAATAAATCTTCCGTAGGATTGGGGTTGTTCGGACTTAAGTGGATGTCCGTCAGTTGTGCGAAGCGGAACACGGCCTGCTGTGCCTGCACCATAAACGGTAGCAGGCAGGCAAACAGGACGCTGGTGAATAGTCTTCGGTTCATAAATGATGATTGGTTTTATAAATTATTCTTTATTTCTTGGTACTGCTGTTGAAAAATGTCAGAATAGCGTCCATCAGAGATGCTCTTTCTTCTGCCGTACGAAGCGATTCGAAAGGGAATCCTAAGACGCATGTCTTATATTCGCCCTGATAGGCAATTCCGGCACTCAGGTTATTCTCCGAATAGCGCATTATGGTATACGCTTCTTTCGTAGCAGGCTCGATGGCGTCAGGGGACTCCACTGCGTAAGAATCCGAATTAAGCTCATTATGGTAAGTATAGTTTCCCGAAAGAGAAGGGAAAGGGGAAGCTACGCACTTCGCTTTACCCATTGTGGCGGCTTGTCCTGTACGCCACTTATATTTCAGAACCTCCGTAGCAAATTTCTTGTCTTCTTCATTGGCGGGAATCAGGCGGTTATCCCATAAGTCGGTTCCTACATAGGCGCCTGATATAAAGATATGGCTACAGTAAGCTGTAATACAGTCTTGCATCGGTTTGCTGAATGTCTTGAACTCCAAAGGCTTTATTCCGCCTCTGCCTATCTTGGTCTGGCACTCTTTGCCGAGAATAAGGTCGGTGTATGTGTAGTCGTTCAGGACAACTTGTCCGTTTTCAACAGCTTCATCACTGCATGAAACGAAGGAGTAACCGGCCTTCAGTATGGCAGCTCCGTGCACTGCCGGGTAGTCGAATGTATTTCCGGCGATAACCTGTGTTTCGTAGTTGCCGTAGCAGTCGCCGAAACCGGATGCGTCATCGTCCATCCAGGGGATGGAACGGCGGAACTCTTTCATCTTTCCGATGTAGCTGATGTCTTTGATATAAGGCACTCCATGGTCCAAATCGTCCAGAAAACCTGCAAGTAGCGTGTCGGCAGGTGCAGGGGCTACAAAGTCGGCGGGAGCACTGATGCGGTCGAATCCGTTGATGACCAATACTGCACCTTTGCTGTTGAAAGCCTGTCCTGCCGAAAGAATTTCAGAAGGGAAGCTCTCACCACCCTTGTTGAGGGCGGTTACCTTATAGCTGCATACGATACCGGCGGGAAGAACGGTGCGGTAACTGTTTTTATCCACTACTGTGCCGTTGTCGAAGTCACCGTTGCCGATACGCGTATAAACGATGTACTTCTCGGGAGCGGCTGTCGGTTCCAGCGGGTCGTTTACAGCCTCCCAGGTCAACTCGATTTCATTTTCACCGATCATGCGCAATGCCATGTGGTCTACTGGCAAGGGCTGTACTATATAATCCATACGGTATTGCGAACAGAGAAACTGCAACATTCCTTTGTAGATAGCGCGGCTTACCGTAAATCGGAAGCGCGGGTCGATACCGTAACGCATATCGGCAAAGTTCTGGTGAGAAAGCAACTCAAGTAACATGGTCGGTACGCGTGGAACGCGGGCTTCATAGTATGATTGATTCCATTTGCCGCGGCGGGTCCATCGGGGTTCATACAGTGTGCGGATGTCGCGTACGATATTGGATTGAATCAGGTCTGTCAGGTCGTGAGACAAATAGCGTGATGCCCCATTGGCAAATACTCCGTTGTAGGCATCGGTCTGATAGATGCCGAGTGTTCCGATGATAGAGTCGTTGAGGGTAGTTCCTGCATCCGAGTGGAAGGCAAACGCCAGGTCTACCGGAATATTCAACCCCTTTTCCGTGGGGTTGGCGGCAGAACCGCCCGCCAGGTAGTTCACCCATATTCCACGGCTTTTATAATCATCCGTGTAATCATTCTTTCCGTGGCTTTCGGAATATACGCTGTCCGGAATGCCGGCCCATTGCATCCAGTAACGGGCGGCCTCGCAGAAACGTGGATAACCGCTCTTTTGGTATTCGGTGATATAGGACGGTTGATATGCTGCCGGTATATTCTTTGCTGCATCTGATGCGTTGACAGTTTTGTCGGAGCTTTTCAAATTATCGGTTGCCCCTTCCTCAGAGATGCGGCGGGCAATGTTTCCCATGCCGCCGCCAATCTTTACGGCATCGGCTGTGACTATTTGTCCGGCTTTGGCAGAACGGTTGCTCAGAGTCACCTTGCAGGCATTGCTTTTTCCGGCATCAAAACCGAAAGTTCCCAGATAAACCCAAGTGCCGCCCCCCATTTTCTGGTTGACTTTGAATTGGGATACCCCGCCTTTATGATAAACGGTATAAAGGGCATCGTCACTGCTGTTGGGAACAGTCTGATAGGATACATAGACTGCATATTGTCCGTTTTGAGGTATTTCGGGAATCCATTCGGCCGTGCTTTCTTTTCCTTTTTTGACGGTTTCTGCGATACGGAATGTACCTTCTTTAAAAGGATTTTCAAAA
>ERZ791785.1418-NODE-1418-length-11853-cov-8.775470_pt1 | contig 11853 bp, 13 predicted proteins | sample MGYA00509947_ERZ791785 | MGnify/ENA primary metagenome ERZ791785 (study PRJEB30046, sample SAMN00791982) | human gut metagenome | study: EMG produced TPA metagenomics assembly of the A metagenome-wide association study of gut microbiota in type 2...
GCAGCCCCCGCCGGGAAATCTCCCGGCGGGCGCTGCTGTGTTCAGAGGAACGTTATTTTTCTTGCCTTACTTTGCGGCATCCACCAGCACACCAACGTAGCCGGCAGTATCCACCAGCGTGGCACCGGAAACGGCGTCCACAGCCTTTTCATCTTTGCTCAGAGCCTCGGCGTCGGCAATGCTCATGCCGTTCACGTGGTTCTGGATGGCGTCGTAGTTGGCATCCAGCGAAACGGTGGAACCAGCCTTTTCGGCCATCATCTTGCTGTAGTAATCGGCGTTGACCCGCTTGGACATCAGCACCTTGCCCTCGGCGTAGCCTGCGCCGAAGTCAGAATCGGAGTTGGGCACACCGACGACCCCGGCGTCCGAACCGGCAAACTGGAACTCGTCAATGTAGCTCAGCACGATGGTGTCCCCGGCGGTGGCGACAGCGCCGGAGGTGAAGCACTTGGTGCCGTGTGCGGCCCCATAGACCACATTCAGCTTCAGGTCCTCGGAGCTGCCGTTGAACTCCACGGCCTGCGTGGTCTGGGCATTTTTGGCGGCATCCACGATGGCAGAGAGATAACCGGCGGTATCCACCAGCGTTGCGCCGGAGACGGCGTCCACAGCCTCGGCACCCTTGGCGGCTACATCCTCCAGCTCGGAGATGGTCTTGCCGACGGCAAAGTTCTGGATGGCGTCGAAGTTTGCATCCAGAGCGACCGTGGAGCCGCCCTTTTCAGCCATCATCTTGCTGTAATAATCGGCGTTGGCCCGCTTGGACATCAGCACCTTGCCCTCGGCGTAGCCTGCGGCAAAGTCGGAGTCGGAGTTGGGCACGGCGGTCACGCCTGCATCGGTGCTGGTGAACTGAAAATCGTCGAGGTAGGCGGCGAGGATGACGTCATCCTTCACCACAGCCACCGCTTCGGTGAAGCACTTGGTGCCGTGGGCGGCAGCATAGGCCTGACCGATCTGGATGCCGCCTTCCACCGGGACGATGGCGGCGGGCTCAGCGGGGGCTGCGGCAGCAGAGTCGGCGGGGGCCTCTTCGGCCAGCTCCACACCCAGTGCGGCGGCAACGGCCTTCCGGACGGCCTTGGTGGTCACCGTGGCACCGGCAACGCCGTCGATGGCGGGACCGTTGGCGGCCACGACCTGCTTGGACAGCTCTTCCAGTGCAGCGCCGCCGATGCTCTCGGTTTCCTGTGCACCTTCCAGTTTGCAGTCGGTAACGGTGCCGTTGGCATCCACGGTCAGGGTGGCGGTGACAGCGCCGCCAAAGCCTTCGGCAGAGCCGGTCTTAGTCACACCGGCAGCGGTGGAGCTGCTGCCGCCGCCGCAGGCGGCCAGAGAGACGCCAACAACGAGGCTCATGGCCACGGCAGCGCTCAGTTTGCGGATGATCTCCTGTTTCATGGGTCTTTCCTCCAGAGAAAAATCGGTTTGTGTTCGGTCCCCAGAAAAGGTCATATCTTTTCAAGGATGTTTACAAAAGATAACATATTTTGTGAGGTGCTGTCAAGAGATTTTAGCACATACTTCGTGAAGAATGATAAATTGGTGTCAATTGTGACGCTGACGGTATACGAAGCGAACGGACGGTCTACGCTGTTAGTAATTCCTGAATGGAAACCAAGCAAGCAGTTTTGCCACTTTCAGCCCCAGTTAGTACTTCAATATTACTATGTTTTGGAAATCGGCACAACCATATAACCGTCCTTGATGAAACTATTTTTGTTTCATCGATGACATTGTACCAGCAAGCAGTGCAGACGTATATACATCTGCTTATTTTGCGTTGCAAAACGCTTGTTGGGGAATGCCCCAAGCCCCTTTGATCTGCATTTCCCAATGCAGGCTGCGCATCCCTTCGGGACGCTTTTTACCCGGTGATGTGCTCTGGGTCGTTCAAAACTTGCATGAGGTGAGAAGCGGCTTCTGCAAGAAACTCGTACTTCATCTGTTCAGGAACAGGCGCATCCAGAAGCGAAACGCCCCACACCTGCATACGCTCCGCAAGTTCTTTCTGTGCCTGCAATGCCGCACCCTTACGCACATCCGGGGTAGTTTCTGTATCCAGAACGTAGGCTGTAGAGTATTTTCCATTGCGATCTTCCGTCAACTGCACCATGGAGTAGTGCTCATCCCAAAAGTGACAAAAACGCACCCTGCCGCCGATGTTTTCTACGTCATGGCGCAGTTCTTCTTCGCCGCTCCATTGCGGAGTCTCGGACAAAATGCGATTCAGTTCCGAAAGCGCCTGCCGTTCTTCCTCCGATAACTTCCTATGCAGGCATTCACGTTTGAGATCGTTCTGCCAATACGGGCTCAACTTTCCATTCCGGGCATCTTCCATTGCTTCTTCGATATTGGGTAGGATTGTCATGTCATTCACCTCAAATACTTGCCATTGGTGTTAGATACACGCTTATAGTGTTGATTATAAACTATTTGAGGGCAAAAAGAAAGAGCGTCAGCACGTTTGCTGCGCTCCCTGACATAGGTGCTATTTTGTAATATAGGGAATGTTGTCGGTGTATGCATTCAGAATGTCAATGGCAGCTTTCTTCTGCCCCGGTGTGAGCTGGCTCAGCTTTCTGCTCAGTTCGTCATCTGCCACATGGGATGCGGATGGAACGGAATCCCGGATCAGCACATCAGCAGATACGTCCAACACCTCTACGATTCGGATAAAGGTTTCCAGTTTGGGGATTTTTACTCCGCGCTCTAAATCTCCAACATAATTTGCTGACAAATCGACCCGTTCTGCAAACTGTTCAATCGTCCAGCCTTTTTCCTTGCGCTGCTCTCGTATTCGTTGACCCAAAAGCGTATTCATAGCGACCTCACATTCTAATTGTGTTTGTTGCACACCAATAGCATACCTGTCGCAATTTTTGTTATACACAATCCATTTGCGTTCATTCAACGCTATTCGGGTAATTTCAAGGTGGAAAATTTTTGTGCGTATCTTTGGTCAAAAAAGCAATGGTCTTTGGGGACGGTACATGGTACAATAGCAAATGTTGTGCCCCTTGGCACATGAACGAAGGTAAAAGGAGCTGCTGAACGTGGATACGATCTATCTGCTGCCCGGTGAGGAACGCTGCGTTGATTTTCGAGATGCTAATGGAGTCTCGAAGGTACACTACACTTACTGTTCCATCTGTGGCAAACTTTTCAACTGCACCTGCTGCACAAAGGATGAAGCGCAACGGCTGTGTGAAGATTGGCTTATAAAACAGGACCGCTGCTATATAAACTAAAAAAGCCGCCGAGGACATCTCCCCAAAATGGGAAGAGTCCTCGGCGGTATTCGTTTATCGGGTCTGCGCTTTTTCGATGGTGTCCTTTTCTCCCGCGAAAAATCGTTCCACGTTTTTCTGTGCCCGAACCAGTTCTTGCATCTCGTTCCGTGCCTTGCGGTAGTCCGGGTAAGCGGCTTTCTTCTTGGTCAGTAGCTCTGCAAACTCCGCATCCAACTCCTTGACCTTCGGCAGCTTCTGCAGCCCGGCTTCGTCAAAGGCAGCTTTCGCCGCCTTGTGCAGAGTAATCTCCTCCCGATGGGCTTCCAAAAACTTTTTACTGTACCCCGACTTGCGGTAGGCATCATAGACCGGGCGGGTCTTGGCATAGTTGATGATGTGGGTTTTCAACACGGCAATCTCTGTCAGCCTTGCTTCTGCTGCCTTGATGGAATCGCCCATGGCATGATAGCGTTCTGTCGCCGCCGTTGCTCGATCCTGCAGTTCGTCGGCACTGCTGATCTTCTGCTCCTGCAAAAATAGCAGTGTCTTGGACATCTCCTTCAGATTGAACTTCGTTGCCCACTTTTTGTAGCCAACACTTTTGCCCTCTGCCATTTTCTCCTGAATGTCCACCAGCAACTGGAAGGGCTGCTCTTTGGCCTGCTTTTTCTGGTACGGCTGGTGCTTCGCCTTTCCCTCCAGCACCGCCTTGATTTCATCCTCACTGTACCCGGTGCCCAGCGTTCGGAACCGAATAAAGCGTTTCTGCCCCTTGCCCTTCACCGCTGTATGCTTGCCACGCTTCACCTCGTAGCCCTGCTGCTCCAGCTTTTGCAAAAATGCTTCGTAGTCCCCCGGCTTTTCTGCAAGGATGGTGTCAATGATTCCGCACAGACGGTCACGGTTGCTCTCCTTTGGAGGATAGAGAACACGCTTCTGCCGTTCCCGATAGGGCTTCTTCTCAATGACGGACAACTGGTGTTCCAAGCAAATCAGGTCGCTCAACCGCTGCACTGCCAACGCCGAAAAGAAAAAATCCCGGAACTTTCTGGTGCCATCCAGTGCCGTGGAGTTAAAGATCACATGGTTGTGGATGTGCTGCCGGTCCGTATGGGTGGCAACAACAAACGCATACTTGCCCTTGGTAAAACGCATGGCAAGTTCGTAGCCCACCTTGTTAGCTTCCTCTGCAGTGATTTCTCCCGGACGAAAGGACTGCCGTATCTGATAAGCGATCACATCGCTTTTCTGCCTGCGTCCGTTTACGAGATCATACTGCCGCTTGGTAAGCATAAATTCTTCATCTGCTGTCAGGGCGCTGCAAGCATAGCTGCTGACAAACTGTCCCTGCTCGGTCTTGTCCGGGTTTTCAATATAGTCCGTGCGATTTTTCAGGCAGGCCGCAACGGTCATGCCCTTGTTTTTGTGCAGCGCAATCAGCCGTGTTGCTGCCAGCATCATCACCCCCTATTGCAAAGAAAAAATGCCGCCCGGAGGCGGCATTGAGATCATTTGGATATTTTTTCGTAATCGGCGGCACCCGCCAGATACATTGCCTTGTATCTGGCGCATTCCAGCTCATTGCAGATTTCATCTAAGGCGAGATATTGATTCCACGCTTCTTTGCTGATAACTCTCTGCAAGGCTTCCTCCGCTGCTCTTTTGGCTTTTTTCAGTCGCAGATACTCTTCATCCTCACCCAGCATCTCAGAAAAAATCGTGCTGTTGTGTTCAAAATAACAATCCTCTATCCTCTGTTTGCTCATAGCATCCCTCACAGTTCTGAAAGCCACTCACTGAAACGCCCGATGCCCTCGGTGATGGCAGTTGCACCGAAAAAGAGGATGAAGCAGATGAACTCAGCCACCAGCAGGATGAAGAACTGGTTCCAAGTCTGACGGTAAGCAGTGTAGATGCCGCAGCCGAAGATGTAGAGCATCAGCGGAGCAACTACATAGCTGGACAGGGTTAGCAGCCACCTTGCCATCAGAGCTAGAAACGCCACAAAGAGAGAAATCGGGAAAAGAACAATTTTCTTCAGCATAGACATCATATCAAGCACTTCCTTTCTGTTCGCCCTTATTATAAAGGTATCGACTACTACGTTGCAAGGATGTCAGGCATTATATGTACACCCGCAGTCCTCCAACTGCGGGAATTTTTATAGCTCTGCCAGCTTGGAAAGAATTCGCTTGCCAATGTCAATCAGTTCATCCAGACGCTGCCGCAGATCTTCCATGTCGGCGGCGTAGACCTTGCCGCACTCGTTGGCACGCTTGGCGTACTGGTTCAGATTGTTGCTGCACATCTGCAAGAGATATGCCATGCGTTGCAGTTCTTTCAAGTCGAGGTGCAGGCAATAGCCGTCCAGTGCCATCTTGCGGATATAGGCACTCAGGCTTCGGATGCCCATACTGAGCATCTTTTCATAGATACGGTTCTTTTCTGTTTTGCTCAAGCGCAGGATGATGGTTTCATCCCGCTTCTCTTTCATCGTGCATCACCATCCTTATCATAGTAGCTGCGGAACGGTTTGACAGGCTCCGGCTGATTGGTCTTTTCCCCCAGTGCAGCCAGCACAGACGGACGAGTTGCGGGTGCTTCGGTTTCCTTGGATTCTTCGGGAGTATCCTGCGAGGAACTGCGGTCACGGTCGATATTCAGTAGAGCATTCAGCTCGGCAAGGCGGGCAGACTTTTCGGCCAGTTCCTTCTCCTGTGCAAAGGGTTTTGCCACTTCGACCTCTGCGGCCTGTTTCTGCTGCTCAAGATTTTGCAGAGCATTTTCGGCGTCTGCAATACGGTCAGCGAAATTGTCGATGGCATTGTCCAGACGAGTGATATTGCCGCGCGCATCATCGCCCAGCGACACCGGGTAGCTCAACTCTGCCCGGAGTACGGCCTGATGCTCATTCTTGAAGCTGTCGAACCGGATGTTCAGTTCAAACCCACGGTAGGTGCCCAGCAGCATCATATCAGCATTGGGCATCTCCTGCCGAGCCAGCAGCAGCCGTTCGCCCGCAGCCTTTTTGTCATCGTACACCATGCCCTTGATGGTCATGCCGTAGAAGTTTTCTTTGTCCTGCGGGTGTGCTGCTGCAATCTGTGAATCCTGCTGCAAAGCAGTAATGCGGGTTTTCTGTTTCTGGATCTCTTCCGGGAATGTTTTGAGCAGCTTATCTTCCAGACGATATTTCTGATTCTGGAAGTCACCGCGCAGAACTTTCAATTTTGCCACCTGCACGTCCAAATCCATCTTTTCCCGGATGCGAGGGTCACCTGCACACAGAGCCTTGATTTCTGCGTAAGATAAAGCCTGTTCGTCAATATCATCGCAAGAACGCATAGGCGATTTGCTCGTCATGATCTGCGAGATAAACTTCTGTTTATTCTCAAGGGTCTGATCGGGTAAGAGGATGGCATTACTGCCAGCCCCTCCCCTAAGAACCGTACGTGAGAGTTTCCCCTCATACGGCTCAAGCCTTTCAGAAAGTTCCCGTTAGGGAACCCGGCGCAACAAAACAAGCATCGTTTTTGTGCAATACGGTATGGCATTCGGGATGCACCATTTCCAGCCATGGTGACTTTCCATGTCGGAACACCTTGTGAACCTTGAAACCTGTGTCAGAAGTTATCGGTTCTCCACACACAGGGCAGCAGCGGTGCTGATTTCTCCATACTTTCAAGAGCTTTTCGCGTCCGTTGGTGCTGTTCAGCATTTTCTCACCATCACGCTCTTCATAATAACCATTCCACCGCGCATCGAACGGATTTGCTTCGGCAACGATTTTCTTAAAGCGGATGATTTTGGTGTCCGTTGCATATTCGAGGGCAAAATAGGAAAGCTCTTTGTTTCTCTTCTTGGAGCGTTCTTCTGCGGCAAAAGTCCAGTTCCGAGAGCCGATGCAGTGCCAATATTTCTTGGCAATCCACCGTCTGCTCTTTTTCTTGTGCCTGCGCTTTGCCCATTGCCAGAGACAATTATAAATCTGATAGTCGATTTTGCTGAATGCTTCAGCGGACACAACAAATCGCTGGTTATTGACCCAGCCACGGATAACCGGGTTGAGCTGGCGAATCAGGGAATCCTGCTTTGCCGATTTGTTGCTCTTGACGATTTCGCGCACCTTTTTCAGCAGAGAACTGACCGATTGCTTCGAGGGTTTGATAAGGAGTTTTCCGTTGTATTTTCGAATATTCTTGCCCAAGAAGTCAAATCCATCTTCGATGTGGGTGATAACCGTCTTTTCTTCGGACAACTGCAATCCACGTTCAGCCATAAACTCTCTAATAATAGGAAGGACTTCTTCGCGCAGAAATTCCGGGCTTTCTCCGGTTACGATAAAGTCGTCAGCATAGCGCACAAAGTTCATCTTATTAAAGTGAGTTTTCCCATTGAAGTACTGTTTGGTCGGCAGTCGTTCCTTTAAGAGCCGTTCCAGCCCATCCAGTGTCATATTCATCAGAGTGGGCGAGATAGTCCCGCCCTGCGGCGTACCCTCTTCGGTGGGGAACAGCTGTTTCATATCGACAAATCCACACTTTAGCCATTTCTGTAAAACCTGTGTGTCCATCGGAATGTTTTCCATGAGCCATTCGTGGCTGATATGGTCGAAGCATCCCTTGATGTCACCTTCGAGAATCCATTCGGGTGATTTTCCTTTGTTCAGGTCGGTAAAGCACTGCTCGATTGCATCGTGCGTACTTCTGCCGATTCGGAATCCATAGGAGTTCGGGTCACCGTAGGTTTCAGCAAGCGGTTCCAGTGCAAACATGTACAAAGTCTGCATGGCTCGGTCTGTCATTGTCGGAATACTCAATGGCCGCAGTTTGCCGTTTTTCTTCGGAATATAAACACGTTTCAGAGGCTGAGGACGGTATCCTCGCCGTTTCAGTTTATTGATTGCCTTGAATTTTGCCTCTGGGGTCAGCCACAGTTCATGGTCAACCCCAGCCGTATTTTTACCACGATTGCTTGTTACTCGCTTCACTGCCAAGGCTTTGGCGTAAAACGAGTGAGTTAACAGCCATTGCAGCGTTTTCACTTTGCTGTAATGACCTTCTTGTTGAGCCTTTACGATACGCATTTGCAGCTTTTTAACATAAGCGCAAGCCTTGTTCCGGTCGATGCTGGCCCAATCTTCCACTTTGCAAGTCGGTGCACACGATTTCTCGTTCATTTGCAATTCCTCCATTTTGAAAAGTTCTGTAAATTCTCTCGTAAAGAAAGACCATGGATGGAAGTCTGCCTGCTTTCGCATGAGGTAATGTTGCAACCTCTATCCGTCCCCATTACAGGGTCGGCATTCGCTTTTTCCATCTTTCTTCTACCCGCATTTCATAAAGTCTCCTTACGGTTTCCGTCCGATTGCTCGGAGAAATACGGGCTTACCACGTTCCGCTTATTCAACAGTATGGGTTAGGTCTCACTTCTCCGCCGGCAGCTTTGTGTCCATGTATTCCCACTATACAGGGGAATAACCAGCTGCATTACCATTTTGGTTCAGGCTTGCCAGCAACTTTAGCCTGTTCGGCCTTAACGACGTTTATCAGTGATTCACGTTACATTAACCATACCATACAAGTCAGGCTCCCCAACCGCATTGTTGCTTGCAGCTTATCGCTTTCACCTCGCAGTTTCAGCTTGAACCCTTTCGGGTGGGGCTACCCTTGTCCTGTCACGCTTCCTCACAGCCGTTACCAGCCGCTTTGTTGACAGTAGACTACTGCTAATGGAATAACAGGTCCGGTCATTGCCAGACAGTTGAATTAAGCGACTTCGTGTCGCACGAACAGGTAGACCTCATCAATGGTCAGAGAGATGACCCTGCCGTCCATGTTGGTGCGGACCAGAATCACCGGGCCGGTCAGGTAGTGCTTGCCGCCCATCTTCAGCACCTGCGCCGGGTTGTAGCAGAGCAGCAGCGAGGTGTTGGGAAGGTTCAGGCAGGCATCGTCCTCCTCAAAGCAGGGCAGGATGTCGGGAGCCTCGTCCAGCGTGATGATGGTCAGTTCCATATCCGGGGCAATGGCTGCGAGGTAGACCTCACCGCCCCGGTTTGCCGCCAGCGCAGCGCAGATACGCACATCAATGGTGATCTCTTCGGAGCGGATGGTACGGGTAGCGTTGTTTTTCATAGGCTTTTCTCCTTTTGATTGCAAAAGAAAAAGACCTCATCGGGTCTTTCGTTACGGTATAAGTCAGCGTTCGTTCTGCCGCTGCTGTTTGCGTTGCCACTGATCCAGCAGCTTGATGATGGTGTCCTCCATCTGTTTGGGTGTATAGCTGCGAGGAAAATATTTCCGCAGGGTGTCATTTTTGATGACCACCTTGTCCAGCTCGTCCTTTTTTTCTTCTCCCATGACCGCAAAGGCAACGTCATACGAGAAATGTCCTTCCTGCGCCAGCTTTTTAAGCCGCTGCGCTTGGGAAAGGGACGGTGCATTCTGGGTGTCGTTCATCGCTTCTAAAAAATCCCGCTGTTGGTTCGTGTCGAGATGCGACAACTCCACAGCGGGATTAAAGGCAATTTTCTTTTCGTCTACCATGTCCAGCAGCTCTGGGACCAGGTTGGTCAGGCGGATATAGCGTTTGACGTTATCTTTACTCATGCCCACTTCTTCGCCAATTTTTTCGGTGCTTAATTTCGGTGCAACTTGCACCGAAGTTAAATCTGACCTAGCACATTGATTTTTTAGAGCTTCCAGCTTCATTTTGTAGGCGAAAGCCCTTTCACTGGGCAGGATGTTTTCACGTTGGAGATTCGAGTCCACCATAAGCAGAACAGCGGCATCATCATCCATATTGCGGACGATGACCGGCAGAGTTTCCAGCCCGGCAAGCTGGGCTGCGTGCTGACGACGGTGCCCGGAGATGATCTCATAGCCACCCTCCGGGCGGGGACGGGCAATCAGCGGAGACAACACGCCGTACTGTTCCACGCTCTCCACCGTGCGCTGCATGGACTCATCATCCAAAACCTTAAAGGGGTGGTTCTTAAAAGGGAACAGCTCCCCGATGGGGATTTGCTGAACCTGTTCCCGCTGCTGTTCCTGTCGGGATTCTTCGGTGGAGAAGATGTCATCTGCCCCTTTCAGCGACACGTTTAAGCTGTTTTTCGGCATTCGCCATCACCTCCCTAGTCAGAGATTTATAGGCTTCTGCCACCTTGCCTTTGGGGTCATGCTGGTAGATGCTCTTGCCTACGGCACTGATCTCTGCAGCCCGGACAGACCGGGGAATGGTCTGGTCGAAGACTTTGATCTTGCTGCCGTAGGCACCTCGAATCAGGTTGTCGATTTGCTGTCCATAGTTGGTGCGGCTATCGGTCATGGTCAGCAGAATGCCCTCAATTTTTAGTTTCGGGTTTATCTGCCGCCGGACTTTTTGGACGGTCTGCAAAAGCTGTTCCAAGCCTTTCGCAGACAGGTACTGTGCCTGCACGGGAATCAGGGTGGTGTCTGCCGCCGCCAGTGCATTGACGGTCAGCATCCCAAGAGAAGGAGTGCAGTCCAGCAGAATAAAGTCGTATTCGTGCTTTGCACTGTCCAGCACCTGCTTGAGTATCTTTTCCCGGTTCATGCAGTTCACAAGGGAAACTTCCAGCCCTGCCAGTTCGATGTTGGCAGGGATGAGGTCTACGCCCTCTGCATGGTGCAGGATGCCCTCACCGGGTTGGATAGGCTGGTCGTTCATGGCTTTCTGCATCAGAGTAGACAATGTGGCAGGCAGCTCGTCCGGCTGCTGCCAGCCCATGCTAATGGTCAGCGACCCCTGCGGGTCAGCGTCCACCAACAGGACTTTTTTGCCCTCCATCGCCAGCCCAATGCCCAGATTTTCACAGGTGGTGGTCTTGCCGGTGCCGCCTTTCTGGTTGACGATGGCTATCGTGGTTGCTTTCTTTGAAATTTTCATCACCCCCGCATCGCTAAGTCGTGGTTGGTTTGGTTCTGATAGAAAAGCTGCATCGTGGTGGGTGCATTATACAGAGAAGCAAGCAGGTATTGTTTCATGTTTCGGATCGGGCTGCTGTTCTCTGCAAGGCACTTCAGCACAAAGTGGATATGGTCAGCGTTCAGCTTCATAAAGCGACTGCGTACCACCTCGGCGGGCTTATCGTCCCCGGCAATGCGCAGCGTCTTGCGCTTGGTGGCGCAGGTGTCCACCAGCAAATCTACGATCTGATAGATGGTGTCCTCATCATCCGGGCAGAGCCGGAGCAGAAGGTTTACCTCCAAAGACTGCGAAAAATATTCTTCCAATTGGGTGCGTTTGCTCATCCCATCCGATTCTTCGGAATAGAAAGAATCAGTCTCACTCAGTTCAGTATCATTCTCTTTAGTCTTATTACATCGTAGTTTGACCGGGTCTTGAAGCGTATTCTGGACGGTTCCAGAATCGTCATTATCACGATTCAAGTAGGGCGTTTTTGACGATTCTGATGAAAAATTCTTTACATAGATGAGATCGGGCTTGCCCAGCCCCCTCCGTTTGCGTTCAATCAGGCCGTACTCTTCCAGTTCTCGCAGCAGCTTGGTCGCTTTGTTGTCTGCGCAACACAATGCCCTCTTGACATCCTCTATCGTGAAGATGATGAACACCCGGTTCTGCTCGTCCA
>ERZ791785.1423-NODE-1423-length-11817-cov-11.755314_pt1 | contig 11817 bp, 8 predicted proteins | sample MGYA00509947_ERZ791785 | MGnify/ENA primary metagenome ERZ791785 (study PRJEB30046, sample SAMN00791982) | human gut metagenome | study: EMG produced TPA metagenomics assembly of the A metagenome-wide association study of gut microbiota in type 2...
TTTAAACAAATCTGCTTCCCCCATCGTTCAGAGATGGGGGTTTTGAAGAGCTTCCATAATGTCCTCCTGCCCCTGTTTCCTGTTCAGATTTTCAGAATCCAACGAGGAGAGAGATTGTATTTTTTACGGCTAAATATCCAAATATTGAACTTCTTGAGAGCTTTTGTGTAAAATTTACGTAACAAGAGGACAGCTTGAGAGATTATCGGAAAATCCCATCATTACCGAAATCTCGCCGTGAAACAGTCTTCTCTCACTGCCCTGAAAACCATGTCGTCGTCGCAATCTCGCGATGACTACGCCGTCGGGAAATTGACCCGATTTGAAATGATGTTTCGTGATTATCTAAACGGCCAGATCGACTGGCCTCTTTTCAAACCCAGCGACATCGTGAGCCTCCGCGAAAAACACAACCTTACACAAGAGGCATTGGGAGAACTTCTGCGAGTCTCCCCTAAAACCGTTCTTCGTTGGGAAACAGAGGGAGAAACCCTCCCTAATACAGCACGAATCGCACTCTGCACCCTCGAAAAGCTCGGACCAGGCATCTTTGAGCTGATGAATCCGGAAATTGCCCAATACGACCTCATGGCCACTTCAGGTCGTTCAGACGACCTTGTGAACGATCTGCACGATTCCGTTCACTACAACCTTCGAGCACAACGCCGACAAAATGATCTTCCCGAACCGTTCGATGCCAAGGCTGTCGGTGAGCTACGAAGCCGTTTGAGAATGACCCGAAGCGAATTTGCCAAGCTCCTCGGCGTTGCCCAAAGCACCACGGACAAATGGGAGAACGGCTCCATTCAACCCAAGGGACCCGCTCTCACGGTGCTCAAAATCCTCTGGACTAAGGGCGCTGACGCCCTGCCCTAACATCAACCAACTACAGACCCACCAAAATGCAAAAGTTTGCTTGTCCTACTTTCAGCCGAGTCGCCCTCTTCTCGGCTCTTGCCTCCGCGCTGGCATTAACGGGATGTGCCGTCACGTCCTCCTCTCTTTCTGGCATCGACCTTCAGGAACCACGCCCCACTACAAATCAAAGTTCGCATGCCATGCAGGTTGCTTCCGTGATCAAAACAACGGTCAACTGCCTTGGTTGTGAAGATACGGTACTGTGGGCTGATGAAAAAGACCTGTCCGATAAGATGGTCTTCGATGCTAAGCGCAACACGCAACGAGACTATGCCGAAGCACGCGCCTATCAAGCAGAAGTCAACAGCCTTCGAAAAGAAGGCAAGCTAACGCCTGAAACGGCACCGAAGCCGCCGCGCATCGTTTTGAATCCGAATCAATCATCTTCTTCGGGAACGCTGACCAATTCCCTCATGATCGCCGACAGCTTCGACGGTCGATGGACCAATTCCTCTGCATCCTTAGGTGCTGGTTTGGCTCTTGCCGCAGTCGGGTCTCTGTTTTCCTCCGTACAAGATGAAAATCTTGACTACCCCCCTGCTGATTATGTGAAGGCCGCGTTTGTTCTTCCGCCCGAAAAGAAAATCGTCATTGAAAACGAGATCAACAATCCCGAACTCACGCCGGAGCGGAATCGCGAAATCAATCTAGGCATCTATGCAGGCAAGCAATTCGTGCAGATGCTGACCCAAGCTGCGGTGGACATGGGATTCAAGCCTGTCGGAGAACTGGTTGTTGATTTCATTGGCGATCCCTCACCAACCAATTCAAGGTGGCTCAACATTTATCAGTTGTTGGAAAACGATGCCATCGGCTGCCCGAAGTACGACCCCAAAAATCCCAGCTGGATGGATGAATTCGGTTACTGCCGAGTTGAATGGGGACCATATCGTCCGATGGGCGTTCGAGAAGCCTACAGTTGGAAGATAGCCAAAGAAATCGTGCCTACTGCTTTGGGAGGAGACGGTAAAACCGAGCGTTGGATCAACCACTTTGGGTACAACCAAGATCGTTACTATCCTCTAAACATCATGCAATCCAAACTTTCGCACCTTGACAAACTTGCTTTTGAACAGCGTTTCCTGATGGGACTTCAGAAATACCTGAAACCCGGTCAAGCCATCTATGTTCCTGCGTACAAATATTATGACGAGCAAGAAAAGCGTCGTTGGACGCCTCAGGCCGTCCTCGACAGCACCGGTACGCACTACTTCACCGTAGTCGTCCCAGAGAATCGCCCAGTTACGAAAATCGAATCAGGCAACCAAAAAGCTCAGTAACCCTTTGAGAAGCGTCCTCAAGGGAAGTACCCTTGAGGACGCGAAGGACACGTCAACATTTCCAAGATCCGCGCCTCTTTATTGAAATCGAAGCAGATGAGCCTTTTGAATCAGTACATGTATACGTTGTTGTTATAGTAGAACCTCGACACTTCGGCTTCGGGAAAGAACAGCGAAACGTAGCACTTTCAGTAGTGAATTCACTTGGGCTGTCGTGTCGTCTATCACTTTCTTTCGAACATTTAAAAGGACCTTCTCCGCCCACAATAGTGCATTCATCAATAATCGAGTATTCTATAGCACTCACTGGCACGTAAGTATTGCAGTTGCATTCCTGAGTACCATTTGCCTTAGGCGTTCCTCCATACTCACAAATCGCCGAACAATCTGGAGCAGGATAATACTTGCAATTCTGCGTACCATTCCCCAAAGGTTCTCCTCCATATGAGCCAGTGCAATTCGGCGCAGGATAATAATTACATTCTTGAGTCCCATTTGCCAATGGTTTGCCACCATAAGTCCCTGTGCAATTTGGCGCAGGTAAAAAAACGCATTCCTGCGTGCCATTGCCGACAGGGTAGCCCCCATAGAGACCAGTGCAAATCGGAGCATTCTCACAAGCACAGTCTTGCGTGCCATTTGCTGCAGGCTCGCCGCCATATTCACAAACCTTAGCGTCACACACTGGCGGCTTATCACAAGCACAAGCCATTACACCTAAATTATTAGGCTCGGGATGCCCCCCATATGGGCACTCGTTGGAACAATCCATACATGCACACTCGCTTGTAGTATTGCCTAAAGCAGAACACGAAATAAGCTTGTTCCCATCCTGACAAATAAAATTACCGTCCAAACACGAACAAGAATTCTGTTCCAGTGCATGTTCGCAAATACTCGACGTGAACTTGCCTGACTTATCCAAACACACGTAACGATTCAGATAAGTCGTTCCGCCGATAATCTTTGCGTACTCCTCCAGCGCCTTGATGTAAGCGTCTTTTGAGTAAAGCGTCGAACAGTCGATATTGACTTCGCCCTTCAGGCAACGGTATCCTTGATTCCAATAGTCTTGAGAAGTCCAAGGATGGCCGAGCAGTTCATTGAGCGAGTTCATGTACGCAATCTCTTCGCAGTCGATGAGCGGGCCATTCTTGCGACAAACATACTCGGCGTTGCTCATTTCGCTGCAACCGCCGCGCAGAAGCGTCCCTTTGCCAACGTCAAGCGAAATGCACGGTGCCCCCTTTATGCGAAGACCGTCTACGTCCATATCGCTCAAACGTTGCTCAACGCGTTCCAGCGTGTTGAAACGATCCGTCGAGCTCTTCGCATCTCCGTTTGCGGCCATCACCATGGCCGCTTTCGACTGCTTGCCGATGTCAGTAGAGTCGTCTACGCTTGGAATGCCCCAATCGGTTGCATGGCCGGTTTCACCCGTAAAGTTCATCGTCGAATCTTTGCCGGTCAAATGATCAAGATCCACCTTGTCTACTGTGACCATGTTGCCGGTCGACATGAGCAGAGCCGTCCATTCGTCCAGATTGATCAGATCCCAATTGATCTTCGTGACGTCTCCGAGCGGGATGCCTTTGCACTTGGGATGTTCAGGATCGCCCCAGTCGCCTAGATCACCCAACAGTTCAGGCTGAGTCGCCTTGATTTGTTCGTTGATGATGCGGGAGAGCGGGCTTTGATAGCAGCAGTAAACGCGGTGCTTCACAATGCAAAGTCCGAGTTTCTTGTCTTTGCAGTAACTCCCGATGTAGTGGCAATTCTTCGTATCGCGCTTGCTAACGAGTTCATATTCGGACTGCTCACACTTGTAGACCAACTGGATCACCAAGTCCGCAATCTGGTATGCGAGATAGACCCAGCCCACAAACGTAATCACCGAACCGATGGCTTCGCCAGCCGCCTGGCCGAACATGTCATTGAGCGCACTCTGGAACATGTCGGTTTCTGCAGCTGTAGCCCCAGTAGTTCCGCCAGTGTTAATTCCAACGCTCTGTAAGATTTTCGTCATCAGCGATTTCATGTACTTCGTGATTTCGCCGATGACCTTTTCTTTGAACCACTCAAACGGCGCAGCCAGATAATCCACCGCCGCATAGATGTTGTCCATCGTGGTACCAAACGCATTGGCCACCCATTCCATACCGTTGGAAATAACCGTAGTTACCTCACCCCATGCATCGGCATACTGTCCAGCCATTTCTTTGGCCAGAACCGTCACGTCATAAGCACCCTCGCCGCCCTTAATGACGGTATTGAGCGCCACAGTAGACGAATGCAAACGTTGTGCGGACATGATCATACGGATGTACTCACCCACCCCGGGCCCGCCCACGGGTTCACAGCAGTCCTGCCAACCGCCAACGGCGATCTTGCAATAGCCACTCGTACCGCCAAAGACCGTGCAATTGACATCCTGATTCCCGGTAGGATTCCCATTCTCGTCAAGGCCTGTACACTGCATGTCCTGTGCCATGTATTGCAACGCGTTCATCAGTGCATTGACCTTCCCAAAGTCAGTGCTTTCCGTACGTTCAGCATCAATGCAGTTCTCGCCCAGACAGGCAATACCGTCGCAGTCATACGTTGTATCCGCCGTCACGTCTTCGATCTTGACATCTTTGCCGCAGTCATAAATGACATCGTTGACGTAACAGGTACCGGTCGTCGAGCCGGTCGCACCATCCGTGCATTCGGAGGAGACAAAGACGCAGTTCGGATCATCCTTGTACTGTGTACAGGTATTCAAATTGCCGCCAGTATTGACCCCGCCGCAAACTTCTTCGTAAATGGAATTCCCATCGTCGTCAAAGCCTACAAGTACCTTCCAACAACCCGTGTCGCCCTTGTTGAACGTGAACTTAGCATCGACGGAAACCTTACGGCAGAAAGGACTTATGGCCTTAAGCGGCGATTCAGAAAGATGGCGTTCACAAACGCTCACGCCGTTGATCCAGACGCAACCATCCGTGCCAACGTCAGGCATGTCCGTACACTTAACCGCCCCTTCAGCCATGCCGTCTTCAATGCCTAGTGCGGCATCAATGCATCCCTTCGGCTTCCAAATGTCGTTCTTGATGATCTTGCTCGTGTCATAGCGAATACGCAGACGGGAAAAGCCTTCGCCATTGCCGCCCGCAGCGGTACGCGTGACAAAACGAACGATGCCGTTTTCACCAGCGGCGATGATCTGCGGCTTGACATTGATAGCCCCCTTCCCGGGCGTCGGATTTCGACAAGAGTCATGACAACCGTAGCCGTCGCCATAAACGTCCCAAGCCCACGAAGTCCATCGTTCGCACTGATTCCCATTCCGTGTGCCATCAGGTTCAAAAGGAAATTGCCCGTCATGGCTGTCATAGACGAGTTGCGTCGCTCCGTCAGGGCCAATCCACACCTGATACTCGTCGTCGAAAACCGCATAGTCAATTTCCGCCTTGATGAGCGCGTCCGGATTCACGACGCGGAAGCGAATTTCCTTGACAAACAATGAGCACGAACCACCATGCAGACAGTCGTTGCAAACCTTGCCTAACCAAATCTCAATACATCCCTCGCCGCACGACTTCATGTTGAAGTCGCCATCGACGTGCTCGATGACGCCAGCCGTGTAGTCATGCTGAATCGTACAAGTCGAAGTCTTGTCGATGACCTGCTGGCACTCCTTTAGATCAGCCACATGGACATACTTACTCTGTGAATCCAAAGCAGAATTTGCGTCGCACGTCACGAGATCCTGAAGGACATTTTCCATATCCCCCAGAATCTCCTCCGTCTTTTCGAGAAATTCCTCTTCGCTGTAGTCACCCTTCTCTTTGCGGGCCATATCGACGAGAAGCGCATACACCTCGCCTTCCAAGGTCGGACTATCCGATTCGGAATCTGCAAAGAGTTCGTCCTTTTGCTTCCCGCCGGTTTCATCCATCGCACTGCCGTCGTTGTAGAGATCCTTTTGTTTTTCAAAGTCCTCTGCGGTATGTGCATATCGAAGTTTCTTGCCGTCTGGCGTCGGTGCGAGCTTGTCCTTATTGATCTGCAGCGTTTCGCCACCGACGTTCATGTTGATATTCACGCCGTCGAAGGTGGGCGCATTAGTAACCCCGACCTTTCCCATCTCCTTACCGAAGGCATTGGCGGCATGGCCCATGTCTGTGATCTCAGACGCGGAGGGCTTGTTGTTGAGATAAGGCGGCGTGACCGTTTCCGCCATGGCGACAGTAGTTGCCGTCTGTGTGAAGCCGATCAAGCCGGCCATGAGGGAGCAAACGGACTTTCGGAATAAGGGGTGCATGAGTGCAAGGCCCAAAACTGATTCTTATGATTCAAACCAATGTGAAAAGCCGGGATGCTTTTCGACGCTGAGTTTGAGCATAGGCAGTTGGCCAACCCCATCTGGCACACTTGAAAGCAAAACTCGCTTTTGAAACCGCTGTGGCGCTTTGTTTTGGGCGAAACGAATGGTTTCGAAGGTATCCTGGTTGCCGATCTTTTTTTATGTCGCAACACTTACCGATACAGTACGACGCTACGTTACAATCATGACAAAAGACAGCAGGTTCGAGAAAGCGTCTCAAGAAAGCTCTTCAAAAGTAGCCCTTAACAAGGAGGCTAACGGCTGTTTGCACTGTGTGACAGTTAAAAGTCCTTGCAAGTCGAAATTGAAGCGGGGTTTTGAAGAGCTTCCTCAAATCAACCAAAACTCCTGTAAAACAGACAAGAATCCGCCCATTCGCAAAGAACGGACGTTTTTCTCAACTCCCCCTAGAAGTTTCGGCATTGCAACGGAAAGCTTGAGCTTCATGCCGATCCAGTACAATTCGCTCCAGTCTCTGTTGGGTCGCATCGTCGGAAGACCCAAGCCCCTGCAGCCATCTCCGGCATGCGGGGTTCAGAAACGAAAAACGGCCCCGATGTGGAAGTTGGGGCCGTTGCACGACAGAGGAGACTTGCGATGCACAATCCTAAACCATCGCTTGCCTGCTTCCTCATTGTGTTGGGACAATTATGCCTCATGGGCGAGATCGAAATCAACCTCTCGGTTGACCTTTCGGTTGAGTTGAGCGCTGTCCTGACCATTGCGGGAGCAGTGGTTTTTGCGAATCGAAAGTAGCTTGCGAGTAGATTAGCAGAACTTTAGGGCCGTCCCTCTTCGGAAAGACGGCCCTTTTTTCCTCAATAGCGCCGGCGAGCTTCGCGGTCTCGAAGTACCGCATTGATGGCGTCCTGAATGCCCATACCCTGAGACTGATACTGCCTGATGTCGTTCACGTCGTTGGGAGCTGTCGAGTAGAGCAGCTTCTGGAAGTCCGACACGATCAAGCGGCCAACGCATTGAAGCTGACCAACGCTCACGAAGATTTCCGAGAAGACGCCCGCTTCCGTATGCACGGACTTGAGCATGTTGAAGGCCCAGTCCTCCATCACGAGCTGATTGTCTTTGCGAACCTGTTCAAGCGTCGTCGGCTTCTGGCCGAGAAGGAACATGTTGGCCGAGTTCGAACTGATGGCCTTGCCCACCGAGTTACCATACAAATCCTGCACGGACTGCGTGGCAATGATGGCTGAACCGCCGTATTTTCGGAACTTGCGGTAGGCGTGTTCCATAAAGACGGAGACTTCGCCTTCCTTCAGGAGGTCCCACGCTTCGTCAATGATGACGATTTTCTTGCGGTCACGTTCGCCAAGGAAAATCTCACGCTGAATCTGCGAAATGAGCTGCAGGAGCACCACCTGGCGCAGATGCTTTCGACCTTGGAGTTCGTCGAGTTCGAGAACGGTCAGATCGTTCTTGAAGTTGGCGTTGTTGTGGCCGGAGAAGAAGCGGCCATAGGAAGACTTCGACGTAAAGGAGCCCAGCTGAACGCCGACGTCGCGCACGCGAGGGTCCGAATCCCCCAGACAACGTTCGGCGATGAGGTCGATGCTCATGGTCGACGGCGGCATGGCCTGCATCAGATCAAGGTCGCGCTTGCGCTCAAGGTCTTCGACCATCGCATCCGCCTTGCGGCGATCCGAGATTTGCAGAGCCTGTTCGATCTTGTGCTCATAGGCCGCGTTGATGGCATCGAGCGTCCCCTGAACCTGCTTTTTGCCCTCCTCGTAGGTCTCGTTCCAGATCTGATGCATATGGCCCTTGAGAGCCGCGATCTGATAGTCGTCGAGCTTGCCTTCCATGGAAGCCATCGTCGCCACCAGATTCACCACAGCATCTTCTTCATCGTTCCAGTTGACAATGGTCTCGAACGGATTGAGCGAGATCTTGCTTCGGTCTGAGAATTCCACGAAGTCGCCGTCGAGCGACTCGCAGAGCTTCTTGTAGGACTTACCAGCGTCAATCACCCAGACACGAGCACCTTCACTCATGTAAGAGAGAATGATTTCGTTTAGAAGGAACGACTTGCCCGATCCCGATTCGGCTGCAATCACGCCGTTCTGGTTCGTTGAAGAGTCATGTAGCGACAGGCTCATCACCTGCCCATTTCGGCTCAGGAGCTCCACGTGCGGCGTACCCGTCCCCTTGGCTTCGCCGAAGAGCGGCAGAATGACCGGGACCTCGCGGCTCGTCATCGTCTTGTAGCGCCAGAGTTCGCTGATGGCAAACCGATCGCAGCAAAGCGGCAGACAGTTCTTGAAGATCGGAAGCATCACGTACCGGTCTTCCTTGAGCGTGAAGTGCTGGTCGGACCAGAAGGATTCCGTAGCCGAAGCCGTGGACGTAACTTCCTTTTCGGATTTTCCGAAAACGATCACGTGGAAACTCGTCTTCAGAGGACGAGAGCCGTTGTTGAGCGAATCGTAGATCGTGTCGAACGACTTTTTGATGTCGCCGAGGATCGGATCGAACTTGAGTAGCGGACCGAAGGCCTGGTTGTTGGCCCATGTGCGCTTCTTCTCAAGCGTCCCCTTCATTTTGGAGACATCCGGAAAGATGATATTGCAACAGACGGCATAGTTCTGATGAATGCCGCCGTTGTTGCCGTGCAGGTCGCCCACGTAGTCGATGGCATTGCCGAAGTACATGGCTTCGGGCATCTTCTTGGCGGACAGAACCTTGACGTAGGCATCTTCGCCCAACGTGAAAAAGTTCGGATTGGCGATCATGACCCCGGAATCAGGATCAAAGCACTGCGGCGGAATGGGCTTGTCCTTTTCCCAGAGCGGACGATAGCCCTGACGCCACGTCGCACGCGCATTCCAGTTGAGGAAGGTGTTCACAAAGCGCACGTAGCGGTTTGCGTCCATCTGGTACGGCGCGAAGCCGACGGACTTCAGAACGGAGATGATCTTGGTCGCCCAGTCAAGGCAGTCTTCCATATCGTCTTCGCTCGGCTCTTCGCCCGAGAACGGGATCTTGACGCTCACGATGAGCTTCAGGTCGACGACGCGTCCGACGTTGAACACCGCACCGTTCAGGGCCGTGCCGACAATTTCCTCATCCGTGTGCTTTCGCAGCCACCTCATGCGCTCCGCAAACACAGGCGTCAACAGAGGATGCTTGTGGTTCATGCGCATGCGTTCGGCAACAAGGAGGTTTTCCTCGATGTCGGGCGAACGGAAGAGCAGGAAGCTCATCGTCATGTTGGAAGGAAAGTTCTGGCTGAAAAGCTGGTCGAGCTTTTCATGCTCCTTCTCGCCGCCGCCCGTGAGCGGCTGGCATTCGAAGCAGAAACCCAGCGTCTTGTCATCGCACATGAAGATGCGATGTTCATTGTCGACCGCCAAGGGCGAAATGAGCTGTTCCGCACGAATGTCGTCCGTCAGCAGTCCTTCATCCGTAAAGCGCTTGAGCTTGAAAACGTCCATACCTCAACCTCTCGTTGGCCACTTCTTACCTGGCGGCCTGAGCGGGTTCAGCTTTGGTAGCCTTGCCTGCATCCATCTGGGAAACCGTGCTCGCCTTCGGAGCTGCGGGCTCAAGGAACGCCTTCAAATCACGGGGCTTGCCGCGTTCGAAACGACCGTCGGGCGCGATCACCATCGGCACGCCCTGCACGCCCAAGGCGCGGGCGATCGTCAGGGTGGACTCGAAGTTGGTCATGTCGCAATCGCTCTGCTGCTCAAGCGCCTCGATGGCGCGGAAACCGCCTTGGAACGCCTTGAACTTCTCATCCTGATCCGTCGTCTTGGCGCAGTGGAGCTTCTTGGAAAGCTGCACGGAACGGTCGCCGAGCACCGGGAGGATCACGAAGTTCCAAGTGTAGTTCTTGTAGTAGTCGGGATTGGCATTGAGCTCGCCGACGAGCTTGTGGCACCAGCCGCACTGCGGGTCCACAAAGGCCACCACCTGCTTTGCGCCGGAGCCCACGGAAATGTGATTCACCTGATCAAGCTTAAAGCCGACGCGCTTCAGATCAATGTGGCTCACGGCATCGGCAATGTCTTCAATCGTGGACAGCTCCTTGCGGTTCCAAACGTCGACCATCTTGCCGATGAAGGCAAAGCGACCGTTGTCGACGAGATACATGATCTTGCCGTCCTTCGACTTGATAGCGCGAATGACATCGGCATCAATGGCCACGATGCGCTCGATGGGCGAGACCTTGGCCAAAGCCTCGCGGGTCTGCTCTTCCTGAGCGTCCACATGCACCTGCGCTTCAAGATCCTTCTTCACGTCCGGAGCCGGCACACCCTTTTCAGCGGCGATTTTGTTGACGCGTGCTTGAAAGTCTTCAATCGTGCCCGCCGCATAGGACGAAGCCGCCGTAATAGCCGTCGCCGCAGCCACGGCAACCGTAATGAGAGTGCGCTTGAAGCTAGTGTTCATGATGCTGTTTGCCTTATGTGGATGAAAACCGGATGGATCGGTCGGAAGCTCGATGCGCTGTTTTCAGAAACAGAAACCGCGCATCGAGAGTGCGGACGTTAAAACGCCCGAACAGCTCTTTGAAAGCCGTTTTGGTGTGGAACTAGCCCCTTCCATCGTTACGCCCGCCCAAGGCTTTGTTGCGGGCGGAATCCTTGACTAGTCCCACGCCAAAACGCCCTGCCGACCTCTCCATGTCCTCTTCGGAGGGGTCGACAGGAACGCTTGTGCTTAGGCAGGAAGGCTTACTTCACGAGGTTGGCAATGTTCATGCCGTTGTCGAGAAGAGCAACCTGAGCGAGGTCAGCACCGGCAGCCGTGGAGGTCACGATGCCTTCGATAACATCCGGACCGTACTGGAGGACGATGGCCATCGAGATGCCGATGACGGCAGCCACGACGGACTGACGAACGAGGCCGAAGGCGATGCCGACGATCAGAGCGCCGAGCGCGATGATGCGACCGAGAACGCCCTGAGACCAGCCCTGAATGAGCGTCCAGATGTCATCAAATTCGGAACCACCCGGGGTGGTGCCGCCGACACCGGCGTAAACGGCAGCTGCGCTGGCGAAGAGACCGCAGGCAAGGGCAACCTTGCCAATAGACTTGATGTTCACGGGAGTTTCTCCTGAAACAATTGAGGTTGAGGGATTAGAAAAAAGGGAGGATGAACCTCTCGAAAGAACAGAAAAAACTGAAGTTCCTCCTCCCAAGGGACTTACTTCACGAGGTTGGCAATGTTCATACCGTTGTCGAGAAGAGCAACCTGAGCGAGGTCAGCACCGGCAGCCGTGGAGGTCA
>ERZ791785.1442-NODE-1442-length-11696-cov-4.966841_pt1 | contig 11696 bp, 9 predicted proteins | sample MGYA00509947_ERZ791785 | MGnify/ENA primary metagenome ERZ791785 (study PRJEB30046, sample SAMN00791982) | human gut metagenome | study: EMG produced TPA metagenomics assembly of the A metagenome-wide association study of gut microbiota in type 2...
GGTATTAAAGACAGAAGCGGCTAACGATGACAATACACGTATTTTTAGTAAATCTCTGTGTACACCGGGTTGCAATCCAACAGCAACACTCTGCACAAGTTGCATCTTTGCATGTGTATAGAAAATAAAACACTATTTGTGACAAAGATTGTTTACTGAATAAAAATAATTTTAATGGTTATTGTGCTGTGTATTGAGATATGCCAAAATATACAGCACACTAAACCAAGTTTAAAAGTTTCGATAGCAATTTTAAAATAAGAGAGGAAAATGATAGAGGTGAAAGTTGTGATATTGAAATCTTTCCCTCTTTTTATATAGAAAGATAGTATATAGTCGAATGAATATTACAAATATATATTTTGGCTATTTGAGATAATTTACATATGGAGATAATTGAAATGGAAAAAGAAAACAATATATTTAAAGTTTTACCAAACTTTATGATTAGAACGGCTATGTTACCAATAGAGAGTATAAATGAGATAAAGATGGAACAAGATTTTTTCCCATCTTTAAAGAAATTTCTTGATGAGGGATTTATGGATGAAGCTATTTTAATTGCGAGTCCTGATTTAAATTCAATGCTAAATAAGGATATGCTCAAGCCGAAAGAGCAGAAAAAAGTAGCTGATAGTTTATTCAAGTACATTTCAAGAACATTTTCGAGAGCAACTCCTTTTGGACTGTTTGCTAGCGTGGGAACTGGAAAATTTGAGGGCATACAAAGTATTCCAGCTTTTGAGGATTTACGTATACAGAAGCGTAGTCGCATTGATATGGAATGGTTACTTGGATTCATAAATCAATTGGAAATGGAGCCTAATGTTGTTTCGCAGTTAAAAGTGAAAGCGAATCATGCAATTCGAATTACAGGTAAACGATTAGAACTTTTATTTCCAACACATTGTGGGCAAGGAGAGAAAATTAAAGGTAATGATGCAGATACTATATCTGTGCGATTAACTGCGGCAAGCGAATATGTATTAGAAGAAGCAAGCAATCCTATTCTGTTTAAAGATTTAATTCGTAAAACTTATGAGAAATATGATAAGCAAATAGACGCGTCTGTTATCTTTAATTTTGTGTGGGAACTGTTTAGACAGGAGTTCCTGATAAGTGAATTAAGACCTCCGTTGTTGGGAGGTAATCCGAGTAAATATTTATTAGAGAAATTAGATCATATTTCAGGAATAGAATCTGAAAAAGAGATGCTACAACAGATACAGAATACAATAAGTGAATATGACAATACAAGCATTGGAAAAGGAAATTTAAAGTTTAATGAACTTAATAAAAATATGCAGTCACTTATTTCCTGTAAATCTTCTTTACAAGTGGATACTTCGTTTCAAAATGGAATAACTATTAATTCAAGCGTAGCAGACTCTTTTGCGGAAGCTGTGGAGATAATGTGGAGAATTTCTACTACTGAGTGTGGATTCCCATACATGAAAGATTATTATCTCAAATTTCTTGAAAAATATGGAACAGCAACGGATGTGCCTTTACTTGAGCTGGTAAATGGAAATACAGGAATTGGATATCCGGCATACTATGCGAATAGTAAAAGTACGTTATCTATTTCTAAAGAAAAGCAAGTAAAATTAGGAAGGCGTCGAAGGGTTCTGATGGAACAAATAACGACTTCTATAAGAAATGGGTTTAGCGAAGTGAGTTTGGATCAGAGTTTGATTGAAAAATTGACAATAAGAGAAGATTGGAAACATGAGACACCTGATTCTATGGAAATATATGCAGAAATAATTGCACCGAGCAAAGATGCGATTAATCAAGGGCAATATGATATTGTGGTAAATCCCAGTGCCGGGTCATTTCAAGAGGGATTAACGTTAGGTAGATTTGCAGATATTTTAGATGAAGATACAAATCGTAATATGGAAAAAATGTCTTTGAAAAATTTAGAACTTAACGAAAATATTTTAATGGTAGATGTTACCTATATACCAACATATGGGCGGACAGCCAATATTATGATGAGTAAGAATTTTTTGCCATACGAAATGGCTATTGGGACTAATGTTCAAGAGGGAAAATTACAAGTAGAACTTAATGATCTGTATGTTTCAGCAGATAATGAACGATTATTTCTAAAATCTAAAAAATACGGAAAGGAAGTAGCTATTGCAACTTCTAATATGCTGAATTTTGCAGGGGCACCGAATCTTTTCCGATTGTTAAAGGATTTAAGTTTTGAAAAAAAATATTATTGGCAGCCTTTTGAATGGGACACTGGATCAGAACAGATTTATTTACCGCGATTGAGATATAAAAATGTTGTTTTCACACCAGCACAATGGAATCTGAATAAAGATATGTTTGATGAAGCTGATTTTAAATCCGAGGAAGTATTTTTTGATGCATTTCAAGTGGTAGCTGAAAAATGGAAAATACCACAATATGTTTTTTTGAAAATAGCAGATAATCATATTCTTCTTAATTTACATATGAAAGAAATGGTTACTCTGGTAATGAAAGATTTAGAAAAACAGAATATGGTAAAAATTGAAGAACTAATTGGAAACTTTAATGATCGTACTCTAATTGCAGGGACGAATGGTCATTATATGACAGAAATAGTTTTTGAAATAGAAGCAGTAAATAGAAAAAAAAGAATTGGTAAAAATTATAAAAATATGAAGTACGATATAACCAATAATATTCTGTTGTTTCCTTGCCAGGAATGGTTATACATAAACCTTTATTGCCCAGAGAACATTCATAATGAATTTTTGGTAACTGAGGTAGCACCTTTTTCAGAGCACCTTATTTCGGAGAAAATTATTTCACAATGGTTTTTTATACGCTTTGAAGATCCGAAACCGCATATCCGGCTACGCTTCAATCTTAATGATACATGTGATAGTAGCGAACTTCTAAAACAAGTATTAGAGTGGATAACTGCATGCAGAGAAAAAGGAGAAATTTTTGAAACATCAATTCAACCATATGAGAGAGAAGTTGCTAGATATGGTGGACCTGAATTCATGTCGTTAGCAGAAAATGTATTTTGCAAAGACAGCTATACTGTAATTAAATTACTGGATGTGCTAAAAATACATAAAGAGGGACAAATGCATTCCTTTATAGGAGCAATTAGTGCAATAAGTATTTTGCAAGATTTAGGTTTATCAAGACAAGCGCAACTAGAACTTTTAGATAACTATGTTGGAAAAGATATGTATAAACAAGAGTTTAGAACTATGAGAAATCAATTTCTTTCACTGATGTTGAATGAATCCAATAGCAAGGAGCTGATGGACGAACAGGTAAAGGCAGCCTTTCTTATCAGGAAGAATTCGCTAAAACAATATGGAAAGAAAATGAATGAATGTAATGAGATGCTGTGGAATGATATTTTTGACATTGCGTCCAGTTTATTACATATGAATTTCAACAGATTATTTGGTGTAGATCGAGAGATAGAGAAGAAATGTTTATCATTAGCTAGACATGCGATTTATGCTTTTACACAATACGAAAAACATTTAATGAAAAATAATAAATAAAAGGAGCATATCTATGGAAAAATTATATCAGTCAGAAAAGCAAAATAGGATATTGGAAATTTGTAATGAAGTTGTGCTGCGGCTTAGTGATCCTCAATATGTTCATTCAATAATATTTGCAGATAATAATATATCTGTTTTTGGAGATCATCCGTGGGGAGATTTAGTATTATCAAGCGGAAATTTGTCTGTTTGTCTTTTAATGGCTCAATGGGATAAGTTTTTTCCAGATTCAAATTTCGATGTTATTGCTCATAAATATTTTATTGAAATGCAAGAGGTATTAAAAAAGCAAGGTATTCCTAATAATATTTCTATGTTTAGTGGCTTGACAGGAATGGCATTTGTTTTAACATATGCATCACATTCCGGAGAACGTTATACTAAATTCATAATGAGTCTAAATCAGTTGATTTTTGACATGTTTGATGTACTTATAAAGGATATACAGGAGAGCAACGAAATTGGTGTATCCCCGTTTTGGTATGATGTTATTTCTGGTTTATCTGGTGTTGGTAGATATTTATTACTTATTTCAGATCAGGAAAAAGCCAAAAAGCGTCTTATAAAAATATTAAAATATTGTATTTCTCTAGTTGACACAATTCGGGTTCGTGGCAGCAGTGTTTCTGGTTGGTATGTGGCACCTCAAAATTTATTTACGGATGATGATAGATGTAAATTTCCTAATGGAAGTTTTAACTGTGGGTTAGCACATGGAATAGCCGGACCACTATCATTGTTGAGCCTTGCAGTTGAACAAGGAATTGAGGTTGAGGGACAGAAAGAGGCAATTTCTATAATGGCAGAGTGGCTTATTAGTAAAAGAAAAATAATAAAACAGGGAATAATATGGCCGAGTTGGGTGTCTTTTGACGAGGAAATTCAGAACGATATAGATAATGTGAAGGGTGAAAATGAAATTCAATATAGGGATGCTTGGTGTTATGGAACCGCCGGAGTATGTAGAAGTATTTATTTAGCGAGTAAAGCGCTAGACAATAAATCATATAGTGAAATTGCAAAGGAAGGGTTTAAAGCCATATTTGAGCGAGACGTAGAAGACTGGAATCTAGACGGTGCAACATTTTGTCATGGATATGCCGGGTTATTGCAAATGGCGAATCGTATGTTTATTGATACTCAAGATACACTTTATGCAGAGCTGATTAACAAGGTTAGCAATGAAATTATAAAATTGGCAGACGAAACTAATCCGTTTGTTTTCAAGGATTTTGAGGGGGCGAATCATATAGATAAAGCAGGATTATTAGATGGCTCAGCGGGTATTGCATTATCTTTGATTTCAACAATCAATATTGATAAAGAATTTTCATGGGACAATTGCTTTTTAATTTCATAGGAGGGAAGAAATAGTGGAAAAGACAGAACAAAAAATGCCATGGAAAGAGTTCTTTAGCTTAGTAAAATCGGTTATTCCATCGAAGATATTATTGATAGTAGCAATTCTTTTAAGTGCGTTATCTTCGGGAGCAGGGTTATTGATTCCACTTGCCACACAGAATATGGTTGATGATCTTGCTAATAATTTTTTGAATAAAGAGATTATATTACTTATGGGAGGATTATTTTTTGCAAATGCCATTTTTAGTGGAATATCAATTTATCTACTGACATTTTTGGGACAACGTACTACAGAAAATTTAAGATTTAAGCTTTGGAAAAAAATGATTTTTTTACCGGTTTCATTTTTTGATGAAAAAAGATCTGGAAAATTAGTAAGCCAGATTACGAATGACACAACGCAAATAAAGAATGTCATAACTAGCCATATAATTGCTATGATTTCAGGTGGTTTTTCTATTGTCGGATCCCTTGTTGCCTTGTTCCTTTTAGATGCAAAATTAACATCGCTTATTCTATTGTGCGGCGTGATTATGTTGATATTGGTTCGTCCATTTGGTGATAAAATGTATAAAATTTCAAAGGAGAATCAAGAGAAAAATGCGCAGTTAACATCGGCAGTTAGCCAAACTCTCTCTGAGATTAGATTGGTTAAAAGTTCAAATGCAGAATATAAAGAAATAGATCATATCAGGAATATTATAGAAGATATTGCTAAACTGGGAATAAAGAGTGGAAAAGTTCAAGCGATTATGTCTCCATGCTTATCGTTAGTTGGCTTGTTGATTGTAGTATTTATTGTTGGATACGGAGGTGTTAGAGTATCTAGCGGGGTTCTTACAACAGGAAATTTAGTAGCGTTTATTTTATATGTATTTCAAATAATAACACCAATGGGGGAGCTTTTTTCCACTATAACGCAAATACATATTATTAAGGGAGCCAGTGAGAGGATAATGTCTACATTGAATGAGCGGGAGGAGAACATTTCAGAAGGAGAAGAATTTAAAAATGAAAAAATAGATATGTATTTTGAAAATGTAAGCTTCTCTTATGATGGATGTACACAACATTTAAAGAATGTGTCATTTGATGTTCCACAGAATTCATTTACGGCTATTGTTGGACCAAGTGGAGCAGGCAAAACAACGATATTTTCTTTGATTGAAAGATATTATAAACCAAAGTTGGGGAAAATATTAGTAAATGGGAAATTACTTGAAGATTATTCAGTTGAAGAATGGAGAAAAGAAATTGGGTATGCATCTCAAGATGTTCCAATAATTGATGCGACTATTAGAGATAACATAACATATGGGTTAGACGATACAATTGACGATGAACGTTTATATCAAGTTGCTGAAGAAGCTTGCTTGTCAGATTTTATTGAGAAGCTGCCTGATAAATATGATACTTATGTGGGGGAAAGAGGAATCAAGCTATCTGGCGGACAAAAACAAAGGATTGGTATAGCTAGAGCAATTCTTAGAAATCCCAAGCTGTTACTGCTTGATGAGGCTACTTCAAATTTAGATAGTATTTTGGAAAAAAGAATACAAGAAGCATTTGGAAGAGTTATGGAAGGTCGTACTACGATAGTAATAGCACATCGTTTAGCAACAATTAAGCAAGCAGATCAGATTATTTTCTTGGATAGTGGCAGAGTTACAGGAATAGGAACTCATAATCAATTATTTAAAGAGCATGATTTATATCGTCAATATATACAGTTTCAATTTCCAGATAATCCAGTTGAGGCTTAATGGAAAATGATTGAGAGATTATGGAGTTTGAGAATGTTTTTGGAAATTTCATTTTTGGGGGGATTCCAAGCAGAAGTTAGATGGAAATAAAAGGAATAATTACATATACTCAAGGCATTATTACATCAAACTGGAAATTGCTAAATATTAGATACAATAAAATAAAAAGGAGAAAACGAAATGAAAAAAAAATTAATAATTGGTGGATTGTTATTGACATTAGTAATTGGTTCTTCAGTCACGACGTATGCACAAGGTATACAGATAACGGATGAAAGTAATCAAGAAGTGATAACAGAAGAAGGATTTGAGATGATTATTGAAGAGATACTTAACTTGAAAAATACTCATCCAGAATATACGGATGAAAAAATTTTTGAACTTATGAATGAACGACATCAGGGTTTGGAAAGAGGAATCGTAGATATTTGGAATGTTCTTACTGATTCAGAAAAAAAATTATGTATCCGTTATCCCTTTGATGCCCTGAAGGTAAATGCGGCAAAGAATATCGCTACTTCTCAGACGAAAATGAAATTTGGGCTAAATGGTCTGGGTGACAGGAGCGATGCTTTCCGTCATGGAATCTGGAATGCGGAAATGACAGTTCTAATCGGAAGAGAAAAAGCAGAGTTGTTTGCTACTGCACATGAAGATAAGGATGTTACAGGAAATGAAACGGATGGGTATCCAAAGACAGCGCATCGGGATATGGATTTGCATAATAACGAGGTAGGAAGAGCAATAGGTGAAAAGAATAGCGGGGGGTCGGAGGATGAAATGGCAGATATTATTTACCAGGACATCTATTCTGCAGAAACACAGTTTATATGGTTACATGAGTAAAAAGCGAGCAGTGCATTTTAGCACTGCTCTTCTTCGCATTTAATAAAAATAGAGTAATTGATTACTTTTATTATTTGTATCACGAAACCGAGAAAAGGGTAGCATGATATTAGAATAAAAATAAGGAGTATGAGATTATGGAAAGCCGCATAAAAACCCTTCGGGAGAAAAGAGGAATCATACAGGAAATATTAGCAGCAGAATTAGGGATTACACAGCAGATGCTTAGTAAATATGAGAAAGATGTGACGGTGATTAAAGTCGATATTCTCAAAAAGCTGGCAGAGTATTTTAATGTGACAACGGACTATCTGTTAGGCATGTCAGATGTGAAAAGGGATCTGACAGGACAGATTAAACTCAATGAAACATTGGATGAGTATTATGACATGATTGAAGTCTACAAAAAATTGGATCAATATGATCAGGAACTGGTCTGGTCGCTTTTGCAGATTGTCAGAAAAAACGAAGAGAAAAAGAAGAAGGACAGGGAAAATGATAAATGTAGCAATCTGTGATGATGTTATTGCCACAACAGGAAAAATAGAAACTATGCTGCAAAACATAGCAAAAAGGAATTTTATACCAATAGATACGGATGTCTTTTGGGAAGGAGGACATTTGGTTGCTTCAGTGGAAATGGGGAATTCTTTTGATATTATATTTCTGGATATAGAGATGGGACAGGAAGACGGTATTACAGTAGCACGGAGGATTCGGAAAATTGATAAAAAGGTTTTGATTGTTTATGTTACAAGCCATGAAAATTATATGATGGAATCATTTGAAATCAGACCTTTCCGTTTTCTGGTAAAGCCTGTCAGTGAAGAGCAGATGGAAAATTGTTTTCAAGCGGCATATGAAGATATAAGCAGTACTGACAGTTATTTTCGATATAGTTATCAACGAATCAGTCATAAAATTCCAATTGGGGAAATCCTTTATTTCGAGAGTAATCGAAGAAAGGTAAAGATAGTTACAGAAAAAGAAAACTTTGAACTTTACGGAAAGCTCAATGATATTGAAAAGAGTCTGGAACGGAGCAAGGTAGCCTTTTTGCGGGTACATCAGTCTTTTTTGGTAAATTATAAGCATGTAGAAGAATTAGGGTACGATTTTGTAGTGCTAAATAATGGAAAAAGAATATCTATCAGTGAAGACAGACGAAAAATTATCAGTGAACAGTACTGTGCTATGGAGGACACTTTCTATGTTGATAAATAAATGGATTGTAGTAGGGAATGATATACTTCGCGTGTTATTTACCATATATATCTTTTTCCATTTTTTCAGCACTTTTTTTTTCAAGAAGAAAAGTGGAGTTCAAGTAACGATTGGCGTTTTGATATTGGCTGTTTGGCAGATAGATATTTTTGGAATAATCCGTATGATTCCAATAGAGTGGAATATAGTCGTGTCTATTGGGTTTACGCTATTAGCAGTTCTTAGCATCTTTGAAGGGAAATTTGCAGAGAAATGCTTTTTTTCTATTATTTTTGATGCACTTTGGATGCTAGCAGAAACACTTGTAGGAAACTTGTTGATGATTTATTGTGAACCGATTACAGATTCACAGGCGATAGGATCTTTTGTTTCAAAACTTTTGTTTCTTGTAGTGGTTGCTGCGCTAAAAAAAGTTTTTATGAAGGAAGAAGTTCAGGAACTTTCAGGCAGATATGGCATTGGGCTTGTTTTTATTCCGGCGGGAAGTATTTACATTATGAATGCAGTTTTTGTCCTGGCTGATAAAACACAAAAAGAGTATGCAGAAGTATATTCCCTTGTTTCGGTTGTGATTTTACTTCTTGTAAATGTCCTAATTGGATATATTTATATAAAGCTTGCAGGTGAGCAGCAAATCAGAAGAAAGAATACTGTGTATGAACAGCAGTTAGAACTATGTGAACGACATCAGGAAGAAACAGAACTTGCTACGCTGCAGATGCGTGATGTCAAGCATAACATGAGAAATAACTTTATATCACTTCTTGCGTATGCGGAACAGGGAGAATGTGAGAAGATGATTGATTTTATCAATGATGTGATGGAAGAAGGCAGGCTGAGAACATCTAAAGTTGTAACTACTGGAAATATTGTGATAGATTCTCTGGTGGAATACTGGCAAAGGACTGCAGAAAAAGAAGAGATAGAATTTCAGGCAGAATTAAGTATTCCGATGGAGATGCCGTTTAAAGGAGCCGATATAAGTCTTATATTAGGAAATTTGTTGGAGAATGCAGTGGAAGGAGCGGAAAAAGCAACAAAGAGAAAATACATAAAACTTAGTGTAAAATATGATAGGAAGAATCTGTTGATAACCGTTGAAAACAGTTATGGAGGAAAGCTGAAAAAAGTAAAAGAAGAATTAAAGACAACAAAAGAGGACACTGCGAATCATGGGATTGGTTTGGCATCCGTTCGCAGGGCAGCAAGGAAATATCAGGGTACTGTATTTATAGATGATACAGTACCGGAATGCTTTCTTGTCAGGATAGTACTGTATGGAAGTTAAAAGAAGGCAGAAAAAGTTACATGAATGCTCGATATTTTTACAGAAACTAATGGAAAGGGAAAAAATAGATATATACTAAAAATAATATGGTATGGATAAGGTATAGGTGTAGAGTGAAAATATTATTATTTAGTGATAGAAAAAAAGTTTTTGAAATAACTAATAACATTATAAAGGATTGGTCAGAACTAATATGGTATAAGTATACCGATTGGGAGAGAAAAAAGTATCCATTAGCAGATATTGTTATTATAGATTTTGATAAAACAAATATGGAAGGGAAATTCTTACCAATTATAAAAGTCAAAAGTAAAGTGGGAGATTTTGTTCCTGTTCTAGCGATAATAAATGGAACACCACAAGAGATCTTTTCAGTATTAAAGGCAGGGGCGTACGATTATATAACAACAACAGGAGACATAGAAGCGTATAAAAACAAAATAGAAGATATAATTCGTTGGAATTGGTATCGAAAAAAATATGGAAGAGAATAGATAATTCAGTAGAGTGCAATACCTATAAGAAAAATGAGTGGTTTCTTTTTTTTTCATGTGATAGAATAAGATAAAGAAGGATTCGTGAGGTGAAAATAGAGTGAAAGTTGAAAATATACTGGCAAAGAATATTAGCTCTGCAGGAGATAAAGCCTCTTATGATGCGGCATGTAAACGCCTTCTTGCAAACAAGGTGATACTGGCATGGATTATGAAAAGTTGTTTGCAGGAATATAGAGATTGTGATATTCAAGAAATTGTAGAGAAATATATAGAAGGGGAGCCAGACGTTGCGGAAGTATCTGTCAGTATTGATGAGCGGTTATCAGAAGAACAAATCGGAAATGGAACAACAGAAGATGCTTCTATTTATGAAGGGACAGTTACCTACGATATTCGTTTCTGTGCAAAAGCTCCAGCATCAAAAGAAAAAATTCGACTTATCATAAATATTGAGGCACAGAATGATTTTTATCCGGGATATCCAATTATAAAAAGGGGAATTTATTATTGTAGTAGATTGATATCTTCACAATATGGTGTTGAGTTTTCTGATGCACATTACGAAAAAATAAAGAAAGTATACAGCATTTGGATTTGTATGAATCCACCTAAATATAGAAAAAATAGTATAAACAGATATTCTATTACAGAAGAACAGTTAATTGGCAGTTGTTCGGAAAGAAAAGAAAATTATGATCTATTAACAGCAATTATGATATGTTTAGGGGATTCTGATGATGAGAATGTTTCTGGAATTTTAAAATTGCTAGAGGTTTTACTTTCTTCAAATCGAGAGGTAAATGAAAAGAAAAAAATATTGCAGAACGATTTTTCAATTGAAATGACAAAGACATTAGAAAGAGAGGTGTCTATTATGTGTAATTTAAGTAAAGGTGTGGAAGAAAAGGGGATTGAAAAAGGCATATTGCTTTCAATTAGGAATCTTATGGAAACAATGGGGTGGTCGGCGGAACAAGCGATGAAAGGACTGAAAATTCCTGAAGAAGAAAAAGGGAAGTATTTGGAAGCATTGAAAAAGAATTAGATATTCAAAGTGTATAGGGCATGAAAAATAAGGTGGACAGTATGATGAGTGCTGTTCGCCTTATTTGCGTAATTGAATACTTCTATTATTTGTATCACGAAACCGAGAAAAGGGTAGCATGATATTAGAATAAAAATA
>ERZ791785.1448-NODE-1448-length-11650-cov-1.954549_pt1 | contig 11650 bp, 13 predicted proteins | sample MGYA00509947_ERZ791785 | MGnify/ENA primary metagenome ERZ791785 (study PRJEB30046, sample SAMN00791982) | human gut metagenome | study: EMG produced TPA metagenomics assembly of the A metagenome-wide association study of gut microbiota in type 2...
GATATACAGAATCGTTAGGCGTGTTCAGATATGAAATAACAAATGAATCGGTGTTTGGCAGAAGAATTCGTTTGTACATGGGTAAATTATTATGTACATTTGATAAAAAACATGGGGCGGCAACAGTACCGTATCCAATTGCAGTAGATGTATATTGTGATGCGGGAATAATAGTTGCCCGTGCAAAATCTAAGTCTGGATTATACAAATACGAAGAAGATTTTGTATTAGAAAAGGCAACGCCAACAAAATCAGAAAAAGAAACAGCTGCAGCTATTAAATGGGTGGCAGAAAAACTTGTGCTGAATACTAGAAAAAGCTTTGAGGCAGAAACTGTATTTAAATCCCAACTGTATGATATGCTTGAAAAATATACAAAAACACCGACTGAAATTATAAATTTGATGGATGCAAAAAAGACAGAAATAGATGGAGTAGTTGAAACTGTAATGCATCAGATTTGTAATTTACGGACAGCATATAGGGAAGATGTAAAATCTAATGTCCTAAATATGGTGGAAAAATATTTTTCTATTAGTTATCCAAATAAACAAATTTTTATTAAAGATAGGGAAGCATATCCGTTAAAATTAAATGCAACAGATGAAGAGGATTCAAAAGTTGAACAGACGGCTGCACTGGAAGAACCGTTGCAGTCAAAAGCTATATTTTTTGATAATAAAAAAATGTTGCAGAAAAGCCGGGCATGTGATGGAGTGACATTTATGTTTGCGAGATTGAATACCATGTATTGCTCTAGGCAGTTTAAGGTAAAGATAGTAGTGAATAAGGATTATTGTATGCTTAAATTTACAGAGTATACTATGGAGGAGGATATCATTCATGTATTGTTCTCACTTATCGGCACTACAGGGCTTGCTGAATGATGACCAGATACAAAGTTTGGAAACATATTTTAGCAACCTGATTGGTGGTGCTGCAAAGAATATAACAGTATCAAAGTTATCCAGGGCTTTAAATATTTCACCACAAGTGGCAAGCAGGGTATTAACAAAATGCAAAGAAGCTGGAATTATAAATGTATTTTATACAATTCGATGCCCGGAATGTGGAATGCTTATAAAAAAAGTGGATTCCATTGCTGATATTCCATCAGAGCCATTTGAATGTTATGGGTGCAATGAAGAAATTGAAGTAGAACCAAGTGATATTGAGCTTGTATATGCGTTGGAAGATGATAGTGTTTTTACAGAAGGGCAGCAGGAAGAACTAGATTTATCGGCCAGGGCTGTTGTCCCAGAGGATTCAATGGAATCTATTTTTCTGGCCGGTAATATAAACGAATACTTATTTCATCCTACTGATGAAGAGTATGAAAAATTAAAAAGTATGTATACGTTAATTAAAAATCGATCGGGAACAACAAAAAAGATTGGCGATACGTTGGAAGATTTGACAGAATATCTTTTTAACTTATGTTCTATTTTTAAAGCAGCAGGAATTCGTACAAGCACAAATCAGATTGATTGTTGTGTGAGAAATCAGATGTATTTAAAATATGGAATACTAGATGTTATAGGTGGTAGATTTTTCATAGAATGCAAAAATGAAAGTGAAACCCCTAGTGGTGGATATATGTCAAAATTACATAGCATTATTGCAAATACAAACAGCGGTGAAAAAGGAAGATGTATTAAATTTGGAATAATTATTTCAAAAGAGAAAGGACCTTCGACTTTCAAAAAACTGGCAGTTAAATCTTATCTGAATGATGGCATTGTAATAATTGCTATATGTGGTGATGAATTAAATGAGTTATTTGATAATAAGGGGAATTTGCTGGACCTTATTGAGAGAAAAGCTAATGAAATTATGATGGATTCTACGACTGATTTGATAGAGGCAGGGCTGTATGAATCATAAAGATTAAAACATCTATTTTGATTAAATATCAAAGTAGGTGTTTTTTTGTACCCATTTTTAGGAGGTGTCGTATGGGAATTAAGAGTTTATTTGGATTTGGACAGGCGAGGGATAAACCTGTGGACAAGGCAGCAGATGCGGGATATTCGTTTCTGTTCGGAAGGACAACAAGCGGAAAGCCTGTAAATGAACGAACTGCAATGCAGACCACGGCAGTATACGCCTGTGTCAGAATCCTTGCAGAAGCAGTGGCGTCTTTACCGCTTCATGTATATGAGTATCAGGATGACGGCGGTAAGAAGCTGGTGCATGACCATCCGTTATATTATCTGCTCCATGATGAGCCAAACCCGGAGATGACTTCATTTGTGTTCAGGGAAACACTGATGAGTCATCTTTTAATATGGGGAAATGCGTATGCACAGATCATAAGGGACGGAGCTGGAAGGGTGCTTGGACTGTATCCGCTTCTCCCGGACAAGATGGATGTGCAGAGAGATGACCGTGGAAACATTTATTATGTGTATTCCAGAAACAGTGATGAAAACCCCATGTTCAAGGAATATGGAGATATCAGGCTGAAAGCCGAGGATGTGCTTCATATACCCGGATTGGGATTTGACGGGCTGATCGGATATTCCCCGATTGCGATGGCAAAGAACGCTGTCGGTATGACGCTTGCTTGTGAGGAATACGGGGCAAGTTTCTTCGCAAACGGGGCAAATCCGGGCGGTGTTCTGGAGCATCCGGGAGTTCTGAAAGACCCGTCAAAGGTAAGGGAGTCTTGGAATTCTGTGTACCGGGGTGTGAATAACGCACACAAGATAGCCGTGCTTGAAGAAGGCATGAAGTATCAGCAGATAGGCATCCCGCCGGAAGAAGCACAGTTTCTTGAGACAAGGAAATTCCAGATCAATGAGATTGCAAGGCTTTACAGGATACCGCCTCATATGGTCGGTGACCTTGATAAGTCGAGCTTCTCCAATATTGAGCAGCAGTCTTTGGAGTTCGTAAAATACACACTTGACCCGTGGGTGATCCGGTGGGAGCAGTCCTTACAGAGATCACTCCTTCTGCCGGGAGAGAAAGGAAAGTATTTTATCAAGCTGAATGTGGATGGCCTCCTCCGTGGGGATTACCAGTCAAGGATGAACGGCTATGCGGTCGGAAGGCAGAACGGGTGGTTTTCTGCCAATGACATCCGTGAGATGGAGAACATGAATCCGATCCCGGATGAAGAAGGAGGAAGCCTGTATCTTATTAACGGTGCTATGACAAAACTTGCAGATGCGGGTGCATTTGCTGGGAAGGATACCGGACAGACACGGGAAGAGAAAAAACTCCCTGCACAGGAAAACAGCAGAAAGAGAGGTAAACGATGAAACGGAAGTTTTGGAACTGGATAAGGAATGAAGATGAGAGCGTGCCTGACATGGAAAGGACGCTCTTTTTAAATGGCATGATTTCGGATGAAACATGGTATGGGGACGAAGTTACCCCGCAGCTTTTCAAAGATGAACTGAATGCCGGAAATGGAAATATCACGGTGTGGATCAATTCACCGGGCGGTGATGTGTTTGCAGCAGCCCAGATCTATAACATGCTCCGTGATTATAAGGGTAGTGTGACGGTCAAGATTGACGGTATTGCAGCTTCGGCGGCATCCGTGATCGCTATGGCAGGAGATAAGGTCTGTGTATCCCCGGTGGCTATGATGATGATCCATAATCCTGCAACGATGGCAATGGGTGAAGCGAAAGATATGCAGAAAGCAATCGCCATGCTGAATGAGGTCAAGGAATCCATCCTGAATGCTTATGAATTCAAGACGGGGCTTACCCGTGCAAGGCTCTCACACATGATGGATGACGAGACCTGGTTCAATGCAAAGAAGGCGGTGGAGCTTGGCTTTGCGGATAAGATCCTTTTTGATTCCGATGAGGATGAGAAAAAGAAAAAGCCAGATGATCCGGAAGAAAAGCCGGAGAAAGGCAGTGATGGAGAGAAAGAGGACAGAGAGGATGACAAGGACAAAAACGGGAAAAAGAAGCTACCGTTCCAGCAGGATTCCATGATGTTTTCCACCAAGGCGATGAATGAATCGTTCCTTTCCAAGGTGTCCGACAGGGATGCCATGATACCAGTCAACCAGTTGGAGAAGAGATTGAGTCTTTTAGCACATTAAGGAGGATATTGAACTATGAGTAAGATTTTAGAATTAAGAGAAAAGAGAGCGAAGGCGTGGGAAGCTGCAAAAGCATTCCTTGATGCCAAGAGAACACAGGAAGGTTTTGTTTCTGCTGAAGATGCAGCCACCTATGACAAGATGGAAGCGGATGTCGTAAATCTTGGAAAAGAGATCGAGAGACTGGAAAGACAGGCTGCCATTGATGCAGAGCTTGCAAAGGCAACAAGCACCCCGATCACCAATCAGCCGCATGCCGGAACTGGCGGGGAGACAAAAACAGGAAGGGCAACCGATGAGTACAGAAAAGCGTTCTGGAACGGTATGAGAAACAAGATGTCATACGAAGTACAGAACGCTCTTTCTATTGGTACGGATTCCGAGGGCGGATATCTTGTGCCGGATGAGTATGAAAGAACACTGGTGGAAGCTCTGAATGATGAAGTATTCTTCCGTAATCTGGCTACTGTTATCAAGACATCGAGCGGTGACCGTAAGATTCCAATCGTCACATCAAAGGGTGAGGCAGCATGGATCGATGAAGGAGGTCAGTTTACAGAATCCAATGACAGTTTTGGGCAGACAACCATTGGTGCTCATAAGCTGGCAACCATGATCAAGGTTTCAGATGAGCTTTTAAATGACAGCGTGTTTAATATCGAACAGTATATTTCCAGGGAGTTTGGAAGAAGGATCGGTGCAAAGGAAGAAGAAGCATTTTTCATCGGTGACGGAGCAGGAAAACCTACAGGTATTTTCAACGCAACAGGCGGTGCTGAAACAGGAGTGACAGCTGCAAATACCACCATTACGTTTGATGATGTCATGGATCTTTACTATTCCCTTCGTGCTCCATACCGTAACAAGGCAGTATGGCTTCTGAATGATTCGACCGTTAAGGCAATCAGAAAACTGAAGGATGGAAACGGAAATTATATCTGGCAGCCCTCTGTAAGGGAAGGAGAGCCGGACAGAATCTTAAACCGTCCTTACCGTACATCCATTTATGTGCCGGAGCTTGCAGCAGGAAAACGTGTGATGGCATTCGGTGATTACAGTTATTACTGGATCGCAGAACGCCAGGGCAGAAGTTTCAAGAGACTGAATGAGCTTTATGCTACAACGGGACAGGTTGGATTTCTCGCTTCCGAGCGTGTTGACGGTAAGCTGATCCTGTCTGAGGCAGTGAAAACACTCGATGTGAAAGCTGCCGGAAAGTAGGTGGGCTGAATGTTTGTAACGCTTGAGGAAGCCAAAGGGTATCTGAGGGTGGATTCATCAGACGAGGATAGTTTTATCCTCGGTCTGATGGAAACTGCAAATGCCCTGATTAAAAATGTGACAAGACGGACTCCGGCGGTACTTAAGAAGCATGAAGCAATTGTGCGGACAGCGGAACTGTATGTGATCGCTTATCTTTATGAGCACAGAGAGGAAGCCGATCATAAGGCTATGACGGAGACCGTGAAATATCTGCTCTTTGGCATACGGAAGGAGAAATTTTAATGATCGAACTGATGCGTGACCGGATCACGATCCAGAAAAGTTCCGTGAAAACAGATAAGATCGGAAACCATACGGCAGTCTGGGAAGATGTGTATTCCTGTGCTGTTTATGCCAATAACCTGTCGGGAAAAGAATACTGGGCAGCAAAGCAATTGAATGCCCAGTCTGAACTGGACTTTATTATCCGGTACTGCAGTGAGGTGGCAGCCCTGGACAGCGAGCATTACCGCATCAGGTTCCGTGGGGATCTTTATAATATTACGTTTATTGATAACGTGCAGTATAAAAACAAATCTGTCAGGATCCGTGCGGAACGGGTCAAACGGTGAGGTGAATTGGAGATGGCAAAGAAGATCAAAGCAGATGCCCTTGCATCGGAAGTTATGAAGGAGCTGGACGATTATTCCAGTCTGACTACGGAAGTGATGAAGAAGGCGGTCAGGAATGCCGGAAAAACAGTCCGGGAGGAGATCGCAGACACAGCACCGAAAAAGATCGGAACTTATGGAAAAAGCTGGGCGGTCAAAAAGACCGGGGAAGACAGTAAGTCCCTGCAGGTAACGGTACATTCCAAAAACCGATACCAGATCGCTCACCTCCTGGAGCATGGACATGCAAAAAGGGGAGGCGGCCGGGTAGCAAGACCGCATATTGCACCTGCAAAGGAGAACGGAATCCGCCAGCTTGAGGAAGAAATCGAGAGGGGGATCCGGAATGGATGATCTTGTTAAGATGATGGAAGAAACAGGACTGCCATTTGCCTACGACCACTTTGAAGAGGGGGAAGCAGTAAAGCCGCCGTTTGTATGCTATCTTCTTCCGCAGAGTAATCATTTTTCTGCGGACGGAAAGGTGTATCTGAAGATTACGGAAGTCCATATCGAACTGTATACCGACTGTAAGGACTTGTCGGCAGAGCAGAAAGTGGAAGCCGTGCTGGATAAGCATGGTATTTTTTATGAGAAATCCGAGGTATGGATTGAAAGCGAAAAACTGTATGAAGTCCTGTATTCATTTGAGATGGAGGTTTAGACATGGGAAATAAAGTAAAATATAATCTGAAAAATGTCCATGCAGCAAAGCTGAAGGAAACAGTGAGCAGCAGCGGTGAGACAACATTTTCTTATGAAAATCCAAAGGCAATCCCCGGAGCAGTCAGTATCAGCCTGGATGCAGAAGGGGAATCCACACCGTTTTATGCAGATGGTATCGTATATTTCCGTTCCGTAACTAATAACGGATACAGTGGTGATCTGGAAATTGCACTGATCCCGGAGTGGTTCCGGACGGAGATCTTACAGGAGAAGCTGGATGGAAAAGGTGTGCTTGTGGAAAGTACAAACATCGGGGAAAGTGTAAAATTTGCCCTGTTATTTGAATTTGACGGGGATGTGAATAGTATCCGCCATGTGATGTATAACTGTACGGCATCCCGTCCGTCCATCGAATCCGAAACAAAAGAGGATACGATCGAACCTGGAACGGAGAAGCTGTCACTGACGGCTGATCCGAGAAGTGACGGACTGGTAAAGAGCCGTACCGGAGATACCACGGATGCAGCGACATATGCGAACTGGTATAAGTCCGTATATATTCCGTCAGAAACAGAAGAAAGCAGTGCGAAAGGATAAGGTGAAAGGATATGTTAAAAAGAGAAATTGAAATCTGTGGGAAAAAGATCCCATTCCGGTCATCTGCGACCGTTCCGAGATTATACCGTGCAAAGTTCAAGAGGGATATTTTTAAGGATCTGTCGAAACTGGAAAAATCCTATAAGGGTAAGACCGAGGATGGGGATGAGTTTCAGATCGATGACCTGGAGATCTTTGAGAATGTTGCATATATCATGGCCTACCATGCGGATAACAGCATCCCGGCATCCATTGATGACTGGCTGGACCAGTTTGATATGTTTTCCATCTATGAGGTGCTTCCTCAGATCCTGGAACTGTGGGGCGATAACCTTGCAACAGAGGTGGCAGCAAAAAAAGGCCTGGCAGAAGTGAACGGGAAATGACAACACCGCTGTTCCTTCTGCGCAGCGTAGAGATTGGAATATCCATATCGGATCTGGAGCTTTTGACGGTAGGGCTGGTGATCGACATGTGGACGGAAAAAGCAAATGACGGTGTGAAATATAATAAGATCGCCACGCAGGATGATTTTGATAAATTCTGATAGCAGCATCAGAAAAATCATGTTATTATGATATTGTATAATTTCTGTTTGAAAGAATACAGAAATTATTCTCCACTCCTGAGGAAATAATTATGCAGGGATAATCCTTGGAAAATATTCTATGGATTCAGCTTAGAAGGTGACAAAAAGTGTCCGCTATCTTCTGCAGGTTATTTAATGGTATCAGGAAGAAAGGAGGATAACTATGGCTAAGAGAAAAGGAGTATCCGGTAAAACTCATACGAAACAGCAGCTTAATGATTATGCCAATCAGAATAATCCGAATAATAAGGCATACCGGGCGAGAAGAACAAACGAAGGAAAAGCTCGGAAAACAGGGAATCACTTTGACCGGGATATGATTTATTATGAGCCGGATCTTGGCTTTGGCTGGTGTGATGATTAGGATTTGAGAAAGGCAGGTATTTGTATGGGAAACTTTTTTTATAACCTGTTTAATGGAAAGACGGGCTATACAATATCGGATAACATGGCAGTGGATGGAGATGGTGATCTTTTAATGAGGTTATCTGATCATACGGTTATGGATATGGATACAGGGGAAATTGGTTTTTTATCATCGGCAGGAAATCTGTTTGATGAGGAAGATGAATGGTAATGTAAACCTGATATGACGAATGGAAAAGCATCGCATTTTGCGGTGCTTTCCCTATACTTAGAAAATTATGTTTTTATGAAAATGAGGCATCGATCATTTAGTTGTGATCGGTGCTTTTTTTCTGCCATGACAGGGGAGGTGTGTGCAGGTGGCAAGCAGGATTAAAGGAATCACGGTCGAGATCGGAGGGGATACCACTGGTCTTGACAAAGCCCTGAAAAATGTAAATGCAACGATCAGGACGACCCAGTCCTCGTTGAAGGATGTCATTAAGCTGTTGAAGCTGGATCCGGCAAATACAGAGCTGCTTGCACAGAAGCAGAAACTTTTAAAGGATGTCATCGGTTCTACCAAAGAAAAACTGGATGCTTTAAAAACAGCACAGGAACAGGCAAAGCAGCAGCTGGAGAACGGGGATCTGGGACAGGACAAATATGATGCCCTTCAGAGGGAGATCATCGAAACGGAACAGGAACTCCAAAAGCTGGCACAGGAAGCGGTAAATTCCAATGCTGCCCTTGCGAAAATCGAAGAGGCCGGTGGGAAACTGGAGTCAGTCGGAAATAAGATATCCGGTGTCGGAACAAAAATGCTTCCCGTTACGGCGGCAGTTGCAGGTCTTGGTACTGCAGCAGTGAAGACTACGGCAGATTTTGATTCTTCCATGAGCCAGGTACAGGCCACGATGGGAATTACGGCTGATTCCATGTCAAAGGTGGATGGACAGTCAGTAAATACAATGGATACCCTGCGTACCCTGGCGAAGCAGATGGGAGAGAAAACAGCCTTTTCTGCAAGTGAGTGTGCACAGGCACTTAATTACCTTGCTTTGGCAGGTTATGATACACAGCAGATGTGTGATACGCTTCCAACGGTACTGAATCTGGCAGCCGCAGGAGATATCGATCTTGCATCTGCATCGGATATGGTAACGGATGCCATGTCAGCCCTTGGCATGCAGACGGATGAAGCCAATACAATGGTCGATCAGATGGCAAAAACAGCATCGACCACGAACACATCCGTGGCACAGCTTGGGGAAGGAATCCTTACCATTGGTGCAACTGCCAAATCCGTAAAAGGCGGTACGGCAGAATTAAATACAGCCCTTGGTATTCTGGCCAATAATGGTATCAAGGGAGCAGAGGGCGGTACACATCTTAGAAACGTGATCCTTGCATTACAGAGTCCGACCGATAAGGCGGCTGCCTGTATGGAGAGTCTCGGCCTTCAGGTTTATGATTCGCAGGGAAACATGCGGAGTCTGAACGATATCCTTTCTGACCTTAATAAGTCTATGGATGGCATGACCTCTGCAGAGAAGAATAATATCATCAGTACGATCTTTAATAAAACGGATCTGTCATCCGTAAATTCCCTGCTTGCAAATACCGGGGATACCTGGGACAGCCTTCAGAGGTCCATTACGGAATCCGGTGGTGCTGCACAGCAGATGGCAGATACACAGCTTGATAACCTGTCCGGTCAGATCACCATCTTAAAATCAGCGGTGGAAGGTCTGGCCATTTCTTTTGGAGAGGCGCTTGTGCCTGTGATCCGGAGTCTTGTCTCCAAGATACAGGGATTTGTAGATAAGCTGAACAGCATGGATGAATCCCAGAGAAATCTGATCATCCGTGTTGCAGCGGTGGCTGCAGCCATCGGACCGTTCCTGATCATTCTTGGAAAAACGATCTCAACCGTAGGGACAGCGATGAAAGGCTTTTCTTCCCTTGCCAAAGGAATCGCAAGTCTTGGAGTAAAGATCGCAGGAAGCAGCGGTTCGGTAACCGGGCTTGCAAGTGCACTTGGGGCGGTAGCAGGACCTGTGCTGGCGGTTATTGCCGTGGTGGCCGTTTTAGTGGCTGCGTTTAAACATCTGTGGGATACCAACGAGGAATTCAGAAATGCCATGACAGCAATCTGGGAAGGTATTGTCAAGAAGGTACAGGCATTTGTTGAAGGGATCAAGGAAAGGCTGGCAGCCCTTAATATTGATTTTACTGCAGTGGTAAATACACTGAAAAAAATCTGGAATGGTTTCTGTGAACTTCTGGCACCTGTGTTTGAAGCAGCATTCAGTATCATTTCAACAGTTCTTGGTACAGTGCTTGATGTACTGACGGGACTGCTGGATGTGTTTATCGGACTTTTCACAGGAAAATGGGAGCAGATGTGGTCGGGGATCAAGGAGATATTCTCCGGCATCTGGAATGGAATCACTGGGATCTTTACGGCAGCATTGAATCTTATCCGTGGGATTGCGGATACAGTCCTTGGATGGTTTGGGACAAGCTGGAATGCAGTATGGACTTCTGTATCCACATTCTTTACAAATATCTGGAACGGGATCACGTCATTCTTTACCGGAGTATGGGAGACCATCAAGAATGTGGTACAGGTAGGAATCCTGTTTATTGGTTCGCTTTTGGAAGCAGCATTTAATATCATTACACTGCCGTTCCGCTTTGTATGGGAGAACTGTAAGGAGACCATTATTTCCGTATGGAATACGATAAAAAGCACGGTTTCGACTGTGATCGATGCCGTGGCATCGGTGATCTCTACAGTCATGAATACCATAAAGACTGTGAACAGCACAGTCTGGGATGCAGTCAGTACAAAGATATCTACCGTGCTGAATGCCATTAAGTCAGTGGTAACCACGGTATTTAATGCAGTAAAAACGGTAGCGGTTACGGTATGGAATGGAATCAAAACCGCAATCAGTGCGGTCGTTGACGGCATTAAAAGCAAGGTGTCTTCCGTATTTGAGGCTTTGAAGAATACACTTTCTTCTGTTTTTAATGGAATCAAATCGACAGCGGTATCTGTTTGGAACGGAATCAAGAGTGCAATCGTTACACCGATTGAGGCAGCACGGGATACTATTAAAGGAATCGTGGACAAGATCACGGGGTTTTTTAATAACATGCATTTGTCGCTTCCGCATATCAAGTTACCGCATTTCAGTATCAGTGGGAAATTGTCACTTGCTCCGCCAAGTGTACCGCATCTGAATATCGATTGGTACAAGGAAGGCGGTATCATGACAGGACCGACCATATTTGGTATGAACGGGTCGAGTCTTATGGCAGGAGGGGAAGCCGGAAAAGAAGCGGTTCTTCCACTGAAAGGCTTTTATGAACAGCTGGAAAATATCCTGACAAACAGGCTGAATACTTCAGCAATGGAGCAGTATCTGGCTGTGATAGCAGAAAACAGCGGAAAGGGCATCTATCTGGATGACGGAACGCTGATAGGAAAACTGGCACCCG
>ERZ791785.1450-NODE-1450-length-11619-cov-3.894500_pt1 | contig 11619 bp, 10 predicted proteins | sample MGYA00509947_ERZ791785 | MGnify/ENA primary metagenome ERZ791785 (study PRJEB30046, sample SAMN00791982) | human gut metagenome | study: EMG produced TPA metagenomics assembly of the A metagenome-wide association study of gut microbiota in type 2...
AGCGTTACACCATTGACAGAAAGTGTAAAGTCAGCTACTGTTTGTCCAATCTTGGCAACACCTGAAATCTCTTCCGGAGATGTGAAGACGAATCCACCCAATTGAGCTGTCAAGGCAGTCTCAAGATTTTCAAGGATTACAGTGGCACCAATATGGTTACCAAATGTTGCAAGGGCAAGAGCTTCAACGACACCACCATATTTGACAGCTGATGCAGATGTGACTTTATGGTCAGCTTGGATGGCTTCAAACTTAGCAAAGTTAGACTTGATGAGATCAAAGTCAATTTCTTGTGCCAAAGCTTGACCAGGAATGTAGTAAATATTTTCACCCGCAGCTTTGAATTCTGGAGAAAGAACCTTACGGCTATCCGCAGTTGTTACCCCAAAAGCAACCAAGGTTGGTGGTACTGTCAATTCTTCAAAGGTACCAGACATAGAGTCTTTACCACCGATAGATGGCAAACCAAGTTGAATCTGAGCTTCGATTGATCCAAGGAGAGCTGATACTGGTTGACCAAAGCGCTCTGCTTGTTTATCCATACGCTCGAAATATTCTTGATAAGAGAAACGAGCCTTAGACCAGTTTGCACCAGCAGCAACCAAACGAGCTGTTGCTTCGATTACTGCATAGGCAGCGCCATGATATGGAGACCATTCTGCTACATAAGGGTTGAATCCTTGCGCCATAACAGAAGCAGTTGTTGTCACGCCATGTTGGACTGGCAATTTCTGTACAGAAGCTTCCGTTGGTGTGATTTGGTAGCGACCACCGAGTGGATGATTGACTGTTGAACGACCAACTGAACTATCAAAGATGGTTTGTAAACCTTTTTGACTGGCATGGTTAAGGTCAGCCAAGACTTCAAGAGTATCAGCTTCAAGGGTTTCAGCAGATGTTTGACGTTCTTCTGGAAGCTTGACATCCTTGTCAACCACCTTAGCATCTACAACCACACGTACACCGTTTGTATCAAGGAAACGACGTTCCAAATCAACGATGGTTTCACCATTCCAGTGCATGACAAGATTTGGTTTTTCAGTCACTGTCGCAACAACAACAGCATCAATATTTTCTTTGTTACATTCAGCAACGAAGGCATCTACATCTTCTGGACGAACCACTACGGCCATACGTTCTTGAGATTCAGAGATGGCAATTTCTGTACCGTTCAAACCTTGGTATTTCAATGGCACTTTGTCTAGATCAATTTCAAGACCATCTGCCAATTCACCGATAGCCACACAGACACCACCAGCACCAAAGTCATTTGATTTCTTGATAAGACGTGTCACATCCCCATTACGGAAAAGACGTTGAATCTTACGTTCTTCGATGGCATTCCCTTTTTGAACCTCAGCACCAGCTGTTTCAACAGATTCAACCGTTTGAACTTTAGAAGAACCTGTCGCACCACCGACACCGTCACGTCCAGTCTTACCACCAAGCAAGATAATCACATCACCTGCTTCAGGTTTTTCACGGACAACATTTTCTTTAGGAGCCGCACCGACAACTGCACCTAGCTCCATACGCTTAGCAACGAAACCTGGGTGGAAGTATTCACGAACATAAGTTGTTGCCAAACCAATTTGGTTACCGTATGAAGAATAACCGTGTGCCGCTGTTTTAGAAATCACTTGTTGTGGCAATTTACCAGCGCGAGTTTCGGCAATTGGTGTTGTAATATCACCAGCACCTGAGATACGCATAGCTTGGTATACGTATGAACGCCCTGACAATGGATCACGAATGGCACCACCGATACAAGTAGCCGCTCCACCAAATGGTTCGATTTCAGTTGGGTGGTTGTGGGTTTCATTCTTGAACATGAGAAGCCATGGTTCTTTCACACCATTGACATCCACTTCAATTTCAACTGAGCAGGCATTAATTTCATCAGACACTTCCATGTCATCCAAACGACCATTAGCACGCTCATAACGGCCAAAAATAGTCGCCATATCCATCAAGGTTTGAGGCTTTTCTGTACGTCCCAACTCATCACGCATGGCAATATACTTGTCATAAGTCGCTTGCAATTGTTTTTCAAATTTAGAAGCTGAGAAGTCAATGTTTTTCAACTCAGTCTCGAAAGTTGTATGACGGCAGTGGTCAGACCAGTAAGTATCCAAAACCTTCAACTCAGTCTCAGTTGGCACACGTCCAATAGATTTGAAGTAATCTTGAATGAAGAGAAGGTCATCCACTTCCATTGCCAATCCTTGCTCTGCCTTATACTGTGCAAAATCTTCTGCCGTATAAGTTTCAAAGAAATCCAAGCTTGGAATGGTCTTGTCAGACTCAGAGAAATCCTGTTTAGCAATACCAACAGTGATATCTTTGAAACGAGAATCCACTGGGTTCAAAAGGTAGTTTTTGACAGCCTCCAACTCATTCGCATCAATATCCTTGTTAACCAAGTACAATTGTGCTGTGTTCACTGTTACATCATTTGAACTACCAAGCAAAAGCAAAGCTTCTTGTGAAGATGCCGCACGTTGGTCAAATTGACCAGGCAAACTTTCGATAGCAAAGAAAGCATACTTCTCAAGATCAGCCTTAACCGCAGCCTCGTCCAAAACAGTATCAGTCACTTGCTCAGAGAAGATGTGTTTTTCCGCACGCGCAAACAAGTCCTCTGCCAAATTAAAGACATCGTAAACCTGAACAATACGAAGATCATTCAAAGTTTTCAACTGAAGATTATGCTTTAATTCTTTTACTAAAGACTGAGATTTTACACGAAAATCAGCTTTTTTCTCAACGAAAATACGTTTATCCATTTTATTTCCTTTATCTATTTCTACTTAAAGATTGTAGTGAAGACCAAGTATTCTATTTGTAAAAGGCTACTTCAATCCTTGCAATTTTTCCAATACAACTTCATAAACATCTGTCAAGCTACCAAGATCACGACGGAAGACATCCTTGTCCATATGGTGCCCTTCAGCATCCCAAAGGCGGCAGTTATCTGGTGAGAATTCATCTGCCAAGATAATCTTGCCATCCTTATCAAAACCAAATTCCAATTTGAAGTCAATCAAGCGAAGACCAATTTGTGCAAACCAATCTTTTAGTAATTCATTGATACGACGCGTTTCTTCCTTGATATAAGCAATTTGTTCATCATTGGCAATATCCAAGAACTTCACATGCTCATCATTGATGAATGGGTCATCCAAATCATCATTCTTGTAGTAAAATTCAACGATTGGAGTTTTCAAGTCCAAACCTTCTTCAACGCCAAAACGTTTAGAGAAAGAACCCGCAGTCACATTACGAAGAACAACCTCCAAAGGAATGATAGTAACTTTCTTGTTAAGTTGTTCGGTATCAGAAATACGTTCGATAAAGTGAGTAGCTACACCCGCAGCATTCAATTTTTCAAAAATAAGAGACGAAATCTGATTATTTAGCACACCTTTTCCCTTAATAGTCTCCTTACGAGCACCATTAAGCATGGTTGCCTGGTCCTTATAGACCGACTTAATCACATTTTCGTCTTCTGTACTATAAATATCTTTAGCTTTCCCAGTATAAATCAGTTGGTTTGACATGGAATTGTTCGCCTTTCAAGTTTATTCGTCTTAATTATACCACACCAGAATCCAAAAACCAACATATAGCAAACTTTATTACTTAGGTAAAAAAAAACGTTCGTGTTTTAGTTCTTTTTTAGAGTTTCTTAATAAATAATGTATAGAAAAAAGGAGTGTGACAGAACTAAATCCATATAACATTTAGTTTCTTGCCTCACTCCAACAAAAATAACAATCGTATAGTAAATAACTATTATATTATTACGTCTAGCTTTCTTATTCTTTATTCAATTCCTCAGACAAATAGTCCAACAAATCAGCTACCTTAACCATATGGTCAATAGTATCATCGGAAATCTCAAGGTCGAACTCATCCTCCAAATTAATAATGAATTCCATAAGCTCTATTGAATCCACACCCAAGTCATCTAATTTGGTAGCTTCGGTTAAAACAATGTCCTCTTTACCCATCTGCTCTTGAATAACGAGCTGCATTTTCTGAAGAATTTCTACTCTACTCATCAGTTAGCCTCCTCTTTCGGACTAAAGGCTTCAACTAGCTGCTCAACAACCTTAGTATCAAGCATCGTACGAACCTGCTTAATGGTGTAGTAAACCGCCTTAGCATCACTAGATCCATGACATTTTACTACAGGAGCTTTAAGACCAAAGAGAACCGCACCTCCAGCGCTAGAGTAATCCATAGTCTCTTTCATCCCTTTTAGGCTGTCTTTCAATAGGAAGGCACCTAACTTAGCTTTAAGACCACCATCCATGATAGCTGACTTAAGGGTCTTCATGGCACCAAGTCCCGTTCCTTCGATTGCCTTGAGAACTGCATTTCCTGTGAAACCATCAGCAACTACCACATCAGCAGCTCCAGACATAATTTCACGCGCCTCAACATTACCAACAAAGTTAATACTTGGCTCCTTAGATAAGAGCTCAAAAGCCTCCTTACGAAGACTATCCCCCTTTGTTTCCTCAGTCCCATTATTAAGGAGACCTACACGAGGGTTGGCAATTCCACGCACATTTTTAGCATAGAAAGATCCTAAAATAGCATATTGATGCAAATGACTAGCTGTATTTTCCGCATTAGCACCCAAATCAAGCATATCAAAGGGTTGACCAGTAAAACTTGGCATTGTTGACATAAGACCTGGACGCTCAACTCCCTTAATACGTCCGACCACGAAGAGACCTGCAGCCAGAAGGGCACCTGTATTTCCCGCAGAAATCACGGCACCCGCTTTTTTCTCCTTAACAGCCTGTGCACCTAAGACCATTGAAGCTTTTTTCTTCTTACGAATGGCTTTAGCTGGCTCATCATCCGAATTTATCTTTTCATCAGTATGCACAATGCTCACACGTTCATTCGCTGTCAAATAGGTCTTAATTTTAGCTTCATCACCATAAAGCTGGATTTCAATATCTTTGAAATCTGCTATAGCTTGGTTGACACCCTCTACAATTGCTTGTGGCGCATTATCGCCACCCATAGCATCTACTGCAATTACATGCATAGCATTCTCCCTCTTGTCCTCTGCCATAAAACATAAACTCAGATTTCTATCAATAAAATATTATGTAACTAAAATAGACTAGTTCACTGTTTCTAGCAGAGTCTTTCAGCTTATTATCTTCTTATTATAGCACGAACTGACTTGCATTTTAACCCCTGAGACTGAAAACCATTACTTTCCTGTTTCACGTGAAACAAAAAGAAGATAATGTCTAGTCAGCACTATCTTCTTTATTCATAATATGACCCCAAGAATTTAGATTATCAATAAACTTCTTACTTTTAAGATGTATTCCAACATAATTATCATAGAGGTCATCAATAAAATGTCGTAGCTTTCGTTTCATGTCATCCTTAACAGATATGCTTCTCAATTCCTCAAAAGAAAGCCCCTGAAAACGATCTAAAAGATAAGGTACATTAGGATTTAAGTGACTACGCCTTTCATCCTCTGCATAATGATTTGGACAAAGTAGCCCCGAGAACTTATACGAAAAATCAAAAGGAAGGCCCACACGATGGCAAAAGACACACTCGTGAAAATTCAAGCGAACACCGAAACGGTCTAAAACCTGAATCTCAAAGATATTAGTCAAGATTTCATAATCCAAGCCTTCTTCCATTAATTCAAGCGTCTTCTCCAAGAATGCAAATAATTGTGCATCTGCTACACCGTCAGCAATAGCAGCATCCGTCAGAGCAGCTAAATAAGTCGCATAAGACAGCTTGAAAATATCGCTTGTAATTTCCTTAAAGGATTCTGCTTGGCTATAATCCTCTATGAAAGATAAGCCCTCATCATTTACAGTCATCATGAATTCAGCGATGGTTAAAGGTTGAATCACAGCACTTAATTTACCTGACCCACCACCTCTAACAAAAAACATCCGTTTCCCAGCTTGCTCGGTAAAAATCTTAACCAGCTTATCATTCTCACGATAATTACGATTGAAGAGGACAATTCCTCTACTCTCAAGCTTCTGCATGCTCTTCCATAAACTCTTTCAAACGAGCCATAGCTGTTTCAATAGTATCCATGCTAGCTGCATACGACAAACGAACATAGCCTTCGCCATACTTCCCAAAAGCAACCCCTGGTATAATCGCAATAGCTTTTTCACGAGCAAAGTCTTGACAGAACTTAAAGGAATCTTGAGTATAGCCTTCTGGAATCTTAGCAAAGATATAGAAAGCACCATCAGGTTTAATAATTTTGAAACCAAGTTCAGTCATTTTTTCAAGAATATAATCACGACGCTTCAAATACTCAACTTTCATTGGTTGGGCATCATCTTTACCATCAGATAAGGCTTCAATAGCTGCAAATTGTGCCATAGTAGCTGCAGCTGTTACCAAATACTGGTGACTCTTAATCAACTGAGCCGTCAAGACTGCAGGTGCAAAAATCAAACCGATACGCCATCCTGTCATCGCATGAGATTTAGACAAACCATTAATCAAAATCGTTTGTTCCGGCAAATACTCAGCAATAGATACATGGTGATCCACATAAGTTAGCTCAGAGTAAACTTCATCGCTAACAACAAAAATATCGTATTTTTTCAGAACTTCAGACAAATCTTTAATCTGTTGACGTGAGTAAGTCACACCTGTTGGATTAGTTGGGTAGTTAAGCAAAACGGCTTTAAGCTTATCTCCCTGCTCCAAAATTGCCTTCTCTAACATCTCCGGAGTCAAAACAAAATCATTAGCTGTTGTATCAATTTCAACAATTTCAGCACCAACTAGATTTGCAATCGGCTCATATCCAGGATAGGCTGGTGCAGGTAAAAGAATCGTATCTCCTGGCTCCAAAATAGCCGTCAAAGTTGCAGAAAGGGCTTCTGTAGCTCCAATAGTCACCAAAATTTCATTATCTGGATTATAAGTAAGATTATATTTTTCCTTAACAAAATCTGCCGCAGCTTGACGCAAAGCAGGAAGTCCTGCCATACCTGTATAGTGAGACTGGTTAGCATCGATAGCAGCTTTAGCTGCTTCTTTCACATGATCTGGAGTCGTAAAATCAGGTTCACCAAGTGTCAACTTTTTGATACCTGGTACATCTGAAATTGATTGGTCAAACTGACGAATCATCGAAACTTCAATCTTATCTAAATTTTTATTAAAACGTTGTGTTAAATCCATCACTGTCACCTCTTTGCAATTATGCCTTACATTATATCAAAAACTCAAACGCATTTAAACACCAAAAAAAGCTAGCCCAAGCTAGCTTTAGTCTATTTATGACCCATTTCAAACAAAGGTGACAATGGACGTTTTTCATGAATACGAATAATTGCCTCTGAAATCAAATCAGCAATTGAAATTTGTTCAATCTTATCAATCAAACGTTCTTCTGGAAGATAAATCGTGTCCAATACAACAAGCTTCTCAATAGCAGATTTTTGAATATTATCAAGTGCTGGACCTGACAATACAGGGTGAGTACATGAGGCATAGACATGAGTTGCACCAGCTTCAGCAAGCGCATCAGCCGCATGACAGATTGTACCTGCAGTATCAATCATATCATCAATCAAAATACATGTTTTACCTTCAACGTTACCAATAATATTCATAACCTCAGAAGTGTTCATTTTATCAACACTACGACGCTTATCAATGATTGCGATTGGTGTTTTCAAACATTGAGCAAGTTTTCGTGCACGAGTCACACCACCATGGTCTGGAGAAACAACAACAACATCATCTCCAGTAAGACCAGCACGATCAAAGTAATCTGCGATAAGTGGAGCACCCATCAAATGGTCTACAGGAATATCAAAGAATCCTTGAATTTGAGAAGCATGGAGGTCAACTGTCAAAAGTCGATCAACACCTGCAACCTCAAGCATATTAGCAACCAATTTAGATGTGATTGGCTCACGTGAACGTGCCTTACGGTCTTGACGTGCATAACCATAATAAGGCATAACAACACTGATCGTTTCTGCACTTGCACGTTTTAGCGCATCAACCATAATCAAAATTTCCATCAAGTTATCATTTACAGGAGAGCTTGTAGATTGAAGAATAAAAACGTGATGACCACGGATAGATTCTTCAATATTAACTTGAATCTCACCATCTGAAAATTCACGAACACTTGATTTTCCGAGTTCAATACCCATTTTATCAGCAACTTTTGCTGCTAATTCCTGGTTAGACGATAAAGCAAACAACTTCAAATTCGTATAAGACATGATTTCCTCCAAAATATCTACTAAACCATTCTACCTTTTTTTAGATTGATTTTCAATGCAAAATAAATGGTGTCACAGTAACTTAACAAGACTAAAAAGATTTAACCTTAACCTCGACATTTTCCCGTCTAAAAGTAATTCCAGAAAGTAAAGACATTTTGCTATAAAATAAAAACGATTCGAGAAAATTCGAATCGCCTTCTTGTAGTCATTATGGGTAAATATAGTATACAGAACCACCATGAGCTGAAGATGTTGGATCAAATGTACCACGGTAGTTACCGATTGACATGTTACCAGCATAGTTTGATTCCATAACTTGAATTGAATTTGCACCTGATGCTGATGTTACGTAAGCTACGTGACCATAACCACCACCATCATTTGGCCAAACCGCAATTGCTCCGGCTACAGGAGTTGTACCAACTGAGTGGCCAGCTGCTTGTGCGCTAGCAATCCAGTTTTTAGCATTACCCCAGTAATTACCAACCCATGAAGCTAATGATTTAGCACCCCAAGTACATTGACCAACAGGATATGTATTAGGAGTTGAGGCAGCTGATACTTTAGGTGTTTCAGCTGCTGGAGCTGGTGCTTCTGAAGCTGCAGGTGCTTGACTTGCTGGTGCTTCTGAAGCTGCAGGTGCTTGACTTGCTGGTGCTTCTGAAGCTGTTGGAGCAGCTGATTCTGGTTGTGCTTCAGATGTTGCTGGAGCAGCAGGCTCTTGTTGTGCCTCTGAGGCAGCTGATTCTGGTTGTGCTTCAGGCTCTTGTGTTGCTTCTGAAGTTGCAACAGTCGGCTCTTGAGTAGTTTCTGAAGTTTCTGATGAAACAGGTTCTTGTACTGCTTCTGAGGCTGTTGCTGTTTCTGAAACAGTAGCTTCTGAAGGTTGAGCTACAGCTTCTGAAGTTGCTGCCGCCTCTGATTGAGCTACAAATGCTGCCGCTTCTGAAGATGCTACTGCTTGTGCTGCTGCCTCTGATTCTGCAATTGCTTGTGACTGAGCAACTGATGCTGCAGTTGAAGCTGCCACTGCTTCTGCAGTTGACTTAGCAGAAACAAGTGATGTTTTTTCATCTTGAGCTGTAGCCAATTCTGCAGCCAAAGCAACTTGTGCTGCTTCTAGTTCTGCTTGTTGAGTTGTCAAACCAGCTTCTGTTGTTTCAAGTTCTGCTTTATTAGTTGCAATCTCATTAATAGCAGCTTGGTTTTGTTCTTGTTTTGCAGCAAGCTCTTTTTGATCAGACTCTTGTTTTGTCAACATGTCATTATTAGCTGTAACAACTTTTGAAATAGCTGTGATACGAGTAATAGCTTCAGAGATTGACTTAGAGTTCAAGATAGAGTTGATGTAGCTAGTTGCAGTATTATTTTGTTGAGCACTACGAGCTTGTTTCGCCAAAGAATCTTGACGAGCTACAATTTTACTTGATAATTCTTGAATTTCAGATTCCAAATCTGCTGATACTTTTTCAAGTTCAGCATTTTTAGTTTCCAATTCTGATTTTTGTGTTCTAAGTGTAGATACTTGAGATTGGATTGTAGCAACTTGCGCTTGTGCAGTCTCTTGTTGAGAAGCAAGGTTACTAATTGCGTTATCTGCAGCAGCGATTTGCGAATCATAATCCTCTGCATGTACTGATGCAGCTGCTGATAAGGTTACACCACTTACCAACACTGCTGAAAGAATACGTTTTTTCATAATATAAAATACTACTCCTTTTCGATAAGACCTTTTAATTGTATCAAAAAATGGCGCAAACTTTGTTACGCCAATATTACAGTTCTATTTAAATCTATCAACTGACAGATACAAAAATAATTTTTCAAGAATAGGTTTAATAAAGATAAAGGTCAAAAGATTAAACACTATACTAGGACTTAGTTGATAAATAATAAAATCCGTCACAGACTCATTGGAGAAACCATAAAATAAGGCAAAGCCAAAATTTATAGTATCAAAGAGAAAGAGGAATAAAAACATTAACAAAAAATCAACATAGGTATTTCTCTTAACAATTCGACCTAGCTGAGTTAACAGATAGCATAACAGCGGCAGAGTTAGAATTACTATACCAACTGTTTTGAAATAATAGGTATCATAAAGAAATCCAAAACAAACAAGGTAAAGAAAGGAATACTTATTTGGAAAATCAAGAGTTAAGATAAAAATATAAATAATGAAAAGATGAGATGATAGAAAAAATTCAGGAGATAAATAATGATTAAGTATCATCGAAATATGACCATCCCATAGAAAAGGAACAATACTCAGTAAGAAAGGAATAATAGAATACTTGGATAATTTCATATTATTTACCATCTCCAACTAAAGTAACATAAGAAATTTTATCAAAATCAGCATAAGGTTTTACCAAAATCGTACGATTTCCTTCATAATCACTCACAGAGTCTACAGTACCAATTGGAACATCCTTTACTGATACATCATCAAGACCACTTGTAACTACTTCAGTCCCAACCTTAACGTTAGAAGATGAATTGAGTTGTGTCATCTCTAACAGCTTCTTTTTATTATCATAACGAGATATAATCCCGAAAATCTGGTTATCATCCTCTGATTTGACGCTAGAAGCAAGGTAACTATCACTAGAACTACTAGAAAGTAAAGAAATAGTAGTAGTATCATCATATACCTTAGTTACAAAACCAATTACTCCACCATTAGAAGTTGCTAGCATAGATTTACTAACATTCTTAGACATACCGACATTAATCGTTAACTCTTTTAACCAAGTCACAGAAGGTCGCATAGAAACTTCAGCAGTGAGAACATTATCACGACTTAGCTTGTCCGAAAGATTAAGCGAAGCTCTTAAAGAATCATTCTCTTCTTGCAAGTTAGAAATAATAGATGATTGATTTTCTAAATTCGATAAAGATTTTTTTAAATCTTGATTCTCATTATAGGTTGATAAGAGATCAGAAATAACATTATGAGATTTTGATAAAGCAGTAAATGGAACTGAAACCACTGAGTCTACTTTGGTAACAAAACCCGAAACATTAGACGAGATATCCTTGGTTAATTTTTTATTAGTAAAGACAAAAGAAAAAAGCATTACAAAAAATAGAAAAATAATAAACCCATAAAGAAGAAATCGATAAAAACTATTTTTCATTTTGTCACCTCAAAAAAAGAAAACGAATTATCTTAAAGATAATTCGTCATAATACTACGGAGAATGGGGGATTCGAACCCCCGCGCCGGTTACCCGACCTAACGATTTAGCAAACCGTCCTCTTCAGCCTCTTGAGTAATTCTCCAATATGGGCACGAGTGGAATCGAACCACCGACCTCACGCTTATCAGGCGTGCGCTCTA
>ERZ791785.1453-NODE-1453-length-11584-cov-4.655044_pt1 | contig 11584 bp, 8 predicted proteins | sample MGYA00509947_ERZ791785 | MGnify/ENA primary metagenome ERZ791785 (study PRJEB30046, sample SAMN00791982) | human gut metagenome | study: EMG produced TPA metagenomics assembly of the A metagenome-wide association study of gut microbiota in type 2...
TCTGAAATCTCAGAAATAGATTTTCCTTTTACCAGTTTCTTTTGAATCAGCCTTTCTAAAAGCTCCTGTTTTCCCTTTTTAATTCCCTCTTCTCGTCCTTCTTCTCTTCCAACCTCTCTGCCCTCTTCCCAGGACGCTTCCCGCTCCTGCCGCATATGCTTTTCCTCATCATATTCATAAATACTCACTTGTTTCGCCTCCGCTCTGTTTTGTTTCAAAAACTCTGCCATAATCCCTTCCTGAATACACTCACTGATTGCCTGTTCCACTGCTTCTTCCACCGGCTTTACCTGGGCGTACTCCCGCACTCTTGCTGTATATTCTGAGTAATCCTTCAGAGATTTGCACATTCCCTTCAACTTTTCATTATGCCCGCGGTTAATGTTCAGCATCACCGCAGTCAGCTCCAATGCCGGATGTTCTTCTTTGACGCAATACGCATCAGACAATCTTAAAATTTTTCGATCCGGCTGTTCCTGACTTCCATTGTAAAAGATCACAAACTGCGGAGTCGGGATCTGAATGCATTTCGTACCATACAGGTTTTCATCTTTTGTCATCCCGGAATACAGATCCGAGATATAAAACAAATACCGCAGGGGCAGGTTGGGACTGTAGGTGGACTGATGCTCATACAGGGAAAGTCTGGAATCAATGAGAAAGGACAGATCATTATGCATCGACATGTAGATTGCATTTTCCAGTGTATTGATTTCCAACAATTCCGGATCTTCATAATGTTTTCCACTGACCGCATTGTACAGATCGAGCAGATCTTTCCTGTCACTGTAGAGCATGGCAAAAATCCTCGATTTGTACAGTCTGTTTACAGGCTGTGTTGGTGTTGTCTGGTTCATATAAATACCTCCTTGAATGAAAATAGCTGCAGGAGGCTTTCCAATACGGCATCTTTCTCTCAAACCTCTCTGCTGTTTTAGATTGAAATCAAAGCATAGAGATCTTCCGATATGCTATAAGAATAAAAGATGCGGTATCGTTCCGCTTAGAAAACCAGAATTTTTATGCTTTTCTGCATTATAGCACGATTATTTAAAAAGAGAAAGTTGAAATTTGTTTTTCACCTTGAAAACTCCATCGTTTCTTATTACGTAAAAGAGGCTGACGGGAAATAGATTGAACCGCCACGATACTAAGTCTTTGTGGCGCTGATACGCTTTCCCTTGTATTTGTAGAATGTCATAAATGCTCCTTCAAATCGGAATTTCTTAGCGAATCACTTGATAGCGCAACCTTAGATTTTTGACCCCACCCTCTCTATGTGATATAGTATTCTCAAATCCATGATACCATACAGTATCGGACGAAGTTCACCCGCCGCGGGCATGTATTACGGGATGCCCGGATGGGTATACAACAAATGAAAGGGGTAGACAAACTATGAAGTTCGTATTTTTAGATGTAAAAACAATTGGCGACGACATTGATCTGTCCAGATTTGATCTGTTTGGAGAAGTTGTGAAATATCCTTTTTCCACCCAACAGGAAGTGCCTGAACGCATTCAGGATGCAGATGTGATCATTGTAAATAAAATTCAGGTGAATGAAGCCTCCATCGGCGCTGCCAAAAATCTCAAATTGGTCTGTGTCACTGCCACCGGCACAAACAATCTGGACAAGGAATATTTAGACAAACGCGGGATTGCGTGGAGAAATGTTGCCGGATATTCTACAGAATCAGTTGCCCAGCATACTTTTGCCATGTTGTTCTATCTTCTGGAACATCTGCGATATTACGATGACTATGTCAAAGAGGACCACTACACAAATGACACTATTTTCACTCATTTTGCCCAGACCTTCTACGAATTAAAAGGAAAGATCTGGGGCATTATCGGACTTGGAAATATCGGACGCAGAGTAGCTGCGATTGCAGAAGCTTTTGGTGCGCAAGTCATCTATGCTTCCCCATCCGGTGCAGCGCCTCAGGAGGGCTACCATCAGGTTTCTCTTGATACACTTCTTGAAACTTCCGATATTGTCTCTGTACATGCACCTTTGAATGAACATACAGAACATCTTATGAACTTGAACGCCTTTTGTAAGATGAAAAAAAGCGCGATCTTCTTAAATCTGGGACGTGGTCCGATCGTCGTGGAAGCAGATTTAAAAACCGCACTGGAAACAAATGAAATACAAGCTGCCGGTCTGGACGTTCTGTGTGTAGAACCTATGTCCGAAGACAATCCGCTTCGCGGCTTCACGGACAGCAACCGGCTTCTTATCACACCTCACATCGCATGGGCAAGCATTGAAGCCAGAACAAAACTTATGAACATCATTGCCGGGCAAATCAAAGAGTTCTTCGGGCTGTAACGCCTGACAATATAAGCTGTAACGCATTTTATCTTTATGATAACACGTTACAGCTTTTCTCTTTTCAGCTTACACTCTCCCTGCTATTTTCGGGCGTCATTTTTCTTAAAACGCCCCACTACATCAAATCTTTCGTCTCCGCATGACACACAGAAAGTACTGCAAAAACAACCGATATTCCTGTTAAGATTACAGGAAAAACCAGATTATCTTTCAGCGTAAAATCACCGATATTCGCCTGTGTCAAAAAAATCAGAAGGAATGACGAAATGATCGTTGCTTTGGATGATTTCATTGCCAGACCGATAAACAGCGCAATAAAACTCATACTTACCATCACAATCGATTTCAGAATAAGCTGCACATAAAATGACGCACTTGCCATGTTAAAATCAAGCAAAAATGCAGATTTCATAAAAAGTGAGCCGACAAGTACACAGCCATAAACCAGCAATTTTGTCAAAATCAGCGCAATAAGATTAAAAATCCACACTGCCAGCATTTGTGACACTAATATTTTCTGCCGTCTGATCGGATAGGAAAACATCAGATTCATGGTTTTATTTTTATACGCTGTGACAATAAACGAAGCCAGCATCACCCCGGTAAATACTAAAAAAGACATCCCCGTAAACAGTTCGATGGAAGACGAAATCATCTCATTCCCCGGTGCAGCATCCGGCACTCCGGTGTCCGGATCATTTGCAATTCCCAGATACGCCAGTGCAAACAGAAACGTGCAGAGGATAATCGCAAGAATCACAGCATTTCTAATGTACTTACCGATGTTGTTCTTTTTCCATTCCAGTTTGATCAATTTTAACATCTCACATCACCTCCTGTCAGTTTGAGGAAATATTCTTCCAGTGATTCTGACTTTGTTCCAATCGCAGTCATTTCCACATCGTGTAATGCCAGCGCCTTTGACAATTCTTGCACCGATATATTCCCGTCATAAATTCGGATGATTCTATCTTCTACAATCTTAAAGTTGTCAATCCCTATCTTATCCGACAGTACATACGAAGCCTTTCTTGTATCCACAACATTCAATTCAATATAGGCAAGACTTCTTTCCGTAATTTCCTGCATCGCGATTTCCTGAACGAGAACACCGCGGTTGATCACTCCGATCGTATCTGCAATACTCTCGATCTCTGAAAGAATATGACTGGACACAATAATCGTAATGTCGTATTCCGTACAAAGCATCCGCAGTAAATCCCGAATCTGTTTGATTCCTGCCGGATCAAGACCATTAGTCGGTTCATCCAAAATCAAAAGTTCCGGCTTACACAACACCGCTCGTGCAAGTCCTAATCGCTGTTTCATTCCCAGAGAATACTCGCGTACTGATTTTTTCCCTGTATTGTTCAAGCCTAACAGCTCCATGGCATTTTCAATACTTCCTGTATTGTAATATCCCATGTATTCACAATGAAGCGCAAGATTCTCTCTGCCACTTAAATGCTCATAAAAAGTAGGAAATTCAATCATGCACCCCATCCGCTTAAGTACCTCATACGAAGTCGATGTCAGTTTCTCTCCAAACAGCTCGATGCTTCCTCCTGTCGGTTTCCAGAGATTTGTCAACAGCTTCATAACCGTCGTTTTTCCTGCTCCGTTAGGACCCAGAAATCCATAGATTTCTCCTTTTTTCACATGCATGGACACATTCGTCACAAGATTTTTTTCTCCAATGGTTTTTGTAAGTTTGTTTGTCTGTACAACATATGTCATATCGTCTGCCTCCTTTCTGATCACCATTCTAGCAAATGAGAATTTCAAAACTCTTGACGAATTCTTACGAATTTCTTTCTTTCACTTAAAATGCAAAGAATCTGTCTCAGAAGAAACACTTATGCAATTTTACCGTGAATGTAGTTTTTACATTCGGTTCACTCTCCAACACAATCTCTCCACCGAGCTGCTGTGCAAGAGTCTGCGCGATCGTAAGCCCCAGACCATTCCCCTGAATCCTTCTGTTTCTGGAATCCTCCATTGTAAACAATCGCTCAAATACATTCCCTGCAAATTCTTTCTCTATCCCTTTTCCTTTATCAATCACATCAATATAAACATCATTTTTCACCGATCTGAGAACAAGTCCCAAATACCGCCCATCCAAGCCATACCGGATCACATTGGAAATAAGATTATATAAAATACGATGAAGCGCCTCTTTATTCCCCATAATAAACACTGCTTCCTCCGGAATTTTTACTTCAACCTGAAACTCTTTTTGTTTCAGCAATTCATAAAAGTCCAGGATATTCTCGCGGCAGACTTCACAGATATTTATCCTTGAAATCTCCAGTTCCATATCTCCTGCTTCCAGCTTCGCAAGTGTAAAAAACTGATTGATCAGTTCCATGACTCTCTTTGCCTTCTGTTCTACTTTCAGAAGCATTTCATCCTCCTTGTCACCATTTATCCGCATAATCTCCAGATAGCCTAATATGACTGTCATCGGAGTCTTGATATCATGCGAAATGTTGGACAGCATCTTTTTTGCTGAAATCTGTGAACGGCGATAATCCACTTTCATTTTTCTTTGATTTTCCAGCAAACGGTTGATCTGTACCAGTAGTTCCATGAGAGCTTGTTCATCTGTGAACATCATAATATTCTCATCGCTGTCCGTATCTTGTATTTTTTCCAGCTTTTGACTGATTTCTTTTAATTGCTTCTGTATTCCTCTTCGAAAAACAAACTGTTGATAAACTACAATACAAATCAGCACTGCAATACAGATGCACAGGAAAAATAAAATTATCTCATTATTCATGACAGATCTCCCAGCTTATATCCGATTCCCCATACCGTAATGATATATTTCGGAGATCTCGGATGCTCTTCTATTTTGTTCCGCAGCCTGCTGATATGAACATTGACCGCATTTTCATCTCCTAAATAGGCATCATTCCATATCAGAGAATACATCTGTTCTTTGGTATATACTTTTTGGGGATTCTGAACGAGCAACTTCAAAATTTCAAACTCTTTTGCCGTCAGATCTATTTTTGTCCCATTTTTCTCCACTGTATAATTCGTCAGATTTATAGTAAGATCTCCCATCATCAAGACTTCTTGCTCTTCCGGCTTTGAATATTGGGTACTTCTTCTGATATTTGCCTTAATACGAGCCAATACTTCTGTTACTGAAAATGGTTTCGTAATATAATCATCGGCTCCAAGACCCAGCCCCAGCGTCTTATCTGCATCCGTATCTTTCGCAGATACAATAATGATGGGAACTGTACTGTGCGTTCGAATATGCTGCATCACTTCCATACCGCTGATTTTCGGTATCATCAAGTCCAACAATACAAGACTGTAGGATTCCTTCTCAAACTTCTCACAGGCTTCCTCCCCATCAACCGCACAAATCACCTCATAGTTTTCTGCTTCCAGATAGCTTTTGAGCATCTGGCTGATTTCTATATCATCTTCCACCAATAACAACTTCATAACTGCCCTCCCAAACTTCGTTTCATACTTTTGTCTGATGTCGATATTTTACCATAGACACACATTTTTCGAAAGGTAAAAACAGATTGCAAGTTGCTATGACATTTAAACCTTAAAAAGGCGACCATGTTTCCAACCTTTCGTTGTCCGCATAGTCGCCTTATAAATCATTCTCTCTATTCTCTTATCTTCTGATATTGAATGCCTGGATTCCAGGATATACCGCACTCTCACCCAGTTCTTCCTCAATCCGAAGCAGCTGGTTATATTTTGCCACACGTTCGGAGCGGCTTGGTGCTCCTGTTTTAATCTGGCAAGTATTTAATGCCACGGCCAGATCCGCAATGGTGGTATCTTCTGTTTCACCGGAACGATGAGAAGATACTGCGGTGTAACCTGCCTTATGAGCCATCTTGATTGCTTCAAGTGTCTCGGATACAGAACCGATCTGATTTAATTTGATCAGAATGCAGTTTCCGCAGCCTGATTCAATTCCTTTTTGTAATCTTTCTGTGTTCGTAACAAATAAATCGTCACCTACAAGCTGTACCCGGTCGCCAAGTTCTTTTGTCAGCTTCTGCCAGCCTTCCCAGTCTTCTTCATCCAGCGCATCTTCAATCGAAATGATCGGATATTTGTCCACCAGCTGTTTCCAGTGCTCGATCAGTTCCTCGGAGGTAAATCTGGTTCCTGCCTTAGGAAGGATATACTCCCCTTTTGCAGTTCCTTTCCATTCACTGGATGCTGCATCCATGGCAATCATAAAATCTCTGCCCGGTTCGTATCCTGCGCTTTGGATTGCTTCCAATATATACTGGATTGCCTCTTCATCACTCGCAAGATCCGGTGCAAATCCTCCTTCATCGCCGACAGAAGTCGCAAGCCCTTTTGATTTCAGAAGTGCAGCCAGTGCGTGGAATACTTCTGCGCACCAACGGAGCGCTTCTTTGAAGCTTTCTGCTCCAACAGGCATAATCATAAATTCCTGAACATCTACGGTATTTGCCGCATGTGCGCCGCCATTTAAAATATTCATCATCGGAACAGGAAGTCTGTTTCCGGAAACACCGCCAAGGAAACGATATAATGGAAGCTCCAGGGACTGTGCCGCTGCTCTTGCCGCTGCAATCGAAACTGCCAGGATCGCATTTGCGCCAAGTTTTGACTTGTCTTTTGTGCCATCTGCACGGATCATCGCCTGATCCACTGCATAGATATCAGATGCATCCATTCCTGCGATTGTCTCTGCAATGACCGTATTTATATTTTCAACTGCCTTTGTGACACCCTTTCCAAGATATCTTGCTTTATCTCCGTCTCTTAATTCCAATGCTTCAAATTCACCTGTAGATGCTCCGCTCGGCGCTGTTCCTCTTGCCACTGTACCGTCTGCTAAGGTGATTTCTGCTTCTACTGTAGGATTTCCTCTGGAATCTAAGATTTCTCTTCCGACTACTTTTTCAATTTCTAAATAATTCATAGATTCGTCTCTCCTTTTATCACACATTCTCCCTTAAAGATGTCCCGCAGGCGATACCGCCTTTGGGGACATCCTGCTATGCCGCATTCAGCAGTTACGACATGGAAAGGGCTTTACATGATTTATTCTCAGTTAGTTATCGCTAACCTTGAATTCAATATAACACATCCGTATTATGAAATCAACATTTTTATTGAGAATTATTTTCATTTATCATTCTTCTGTAAACAGATATCCGGAAAAATCATATTTATATACCCTGTAAATATAGTATTTCGAGAGATTCATCTGGAACTGTTTTACCAGTGTTCCATCTTCCTTGTATTCTCCGATCAGTCCCTGCATCCCGGAATCTACGAGAATCGTATCCTCACATTCCTGCACACTGCTTACATATCCGGAAAACGGAACTTCAAAAGACTGCACCAGAGTATAGGTTCCTGCATTTTCATCCACTTTATATTTATAATAGTAGGAAGTAGTTCCCGAAGAGAGGTCTGTTGCGATCTGGTCGATCTGACTCCAGTCATAATCCGGTCTGGACTCACTGTATCCTAAATTGTTGTTAAACAGATACAGATAATACTGTCCGTCAGGCAGTGAATCATCTGTCACGTAAGTCACCGTATGCTGCCCGCCGGCACTGGAAAAGCTTCCGTTACTCTCATCTTTCGTAAGCAGAAGATTCTCATATCCTGTTCCTTCCCAGAAACTCTCTTCTCCGATATATGCGATTTCGGGTGCAGTATTCAGATTCTGGATTTTCAAAATAGTAGATGTTTCTCTGGAACTCAATAAAATGGAATCTTCTCCCATCCACTGAATGGTATTGATATGTACCCAGTCCAGATCCTCCTGATCCATTCCCAGACTTTCTTTATAATCTCCAAGCAGATCCTCCAAATCTAAAATACAGGAGACTTCACCTGTGGAAGGATTGAGTTTTAATACACAGTCCTCTACCGTCTGTTTCCCGGTATCTGTTGCCAGAATCAGAAGATTTCCGTCATCATCCAAAACATAATCATGGTGCAGTTGATAGTTTCCCAGATCATAGACTTGCTCCACCATACCCAGTTCATTCACTGCTGCAATTTTTGTCTCGGAAATACTGTAATACATCCGATCATTCTCAAATACCAGCCGATGGCTTCGATATCCGATCAGCGGAACTTCTCCGCTGATCGTTCCATTTTCATCATAATAGTACATAAAATCGACATCATCACTGTCATTTCCAAGGATGACATACAAGCCGGAATCCGGAAGCGAAATCTGGCTGCTTACATCTGTCTGACCTGCTGTCTGCTTCAGCTGTACCTCTTCTTCTCCTGCAAGACTTCCCATTTTGTATTTGCAGGAAGCAGTGGTTATGGTTCCGTCTTCTGCTTCCGGCGTAAAGGTGATCGTATTTTCCATATCCGGAATGAGACCTATGACCTGAAATTCATGTTCTGTGGTATAAGTCTCTTCCTGATTGACTTTTCCTCCAAAATCTGCAATTTCGCTATCGGGCACAGAAACAACATAGGAGACAGAAACCGGTTCTTCTGTTGCAAAATAGACATAAAGAGACAGCGTATTTGTTCCAAACGGATTTTGTTCCACCAGCATTTTCTCTGTTGTATACGTTCCTGATTCCTTTGCTGTTTCCAGCCGTTTTTTTACTGCCTCCTGATACTCTGTCGTATAAATTTCTTTAATCTGTTCTTTCTTTCTGGATGTTTCCTCTGCTGCTTTTGCTTCCGCCTGTCTTGCCTGATACTTTGTAAATCCCAGGACTCCAATCACTGCAGCCGCAGCAAGAAAAATCCCAAGCACTGCTCTTTTGATCCATTTCATACGTTCTATCCTCTCTTTTATATACAGACATTCTCTTTAAGCTACAGACGATACACTTCATCTGCCGCGGCGGCTACCTCTTTTGAATGTGTCACAAGAATTACACACCGTCCATCCTCATGTGCCAGATTCAGGAAGATTTTCATAATTTCATTCTGTGTATCCGGATCCAGGTTTCCGGTCGGCTCGTCTGCCACCAGAATCTGCGGACTGTACGACAGTGCCCTTGCGATCGCAACTCTCTGCTGCCCGCCGGAAAGCTTTAAGATCCGGCGATCTGCCTCCTTTTGTCCAAGCGCTACTTTTTTCAGGACTTCATCCGCATGTGCTTTTTTGTCTTCACATGGATACCCCGCAATATCCATGGAAAGAATCACATTTTCTCTGGCAGTCAGTTTCGGCAGCAGATTAAAACTCTGAAAGATCACGCCGATATCATGGCTGCGATAATCATACCGGTTTAAAGAAGAGATATCCTTTCCGTTCAGCAGGATACTCCCGGAAGTCGGAGTCGCAAGCCCGCAGATCAGGGAGAGAAGTGTGGTCTTCCCTGCCCCCGATCTCCCGGTAATCGCATAGAGCTTTCCTTTTTCAAAGGAATAACTGATATCAGACAATACTTGATTTCCTTTTTTTTCATAAGAATATGATACTTGGTTTAATTCTAAGATACTCATTTTTCTTCCTCCTCGGTTGCTCAGTATTTTCAATGGATCATAACGCATGATAAAGATCAGTGCCGTGCAGCCGGAAATCAGTGTCAGTAAAATTCCGATTCCCATCATTTCCAGAATCACCTGCATATCCGTTGCCGAAGAAATGCTGCTGACATAATTGGCTGCCTGTGCAAATCCAGGACCTCCTGCATTTGAAACCTCCGGTGCCTCTGCTTTTTCTTTCGATCCGCCAGGCTGTTCAGGCGCTTCTGTGCTACCCTGCGCACCTGTTTCTCTTCCAAACCACTGCTCTTGTCCAAAAGAAGAGGAACTCTCAATCTGCTGTGCCAGAAGGTGATTGGTCACCGGTACAGAAGAAACCGCTCCGATTCCGGCTCCGATGATCAATGCACAGAATGTAATACAAAGAGATTCTGTCAGAAACTGTACTGCGATCTTCCATTTCTTCATTCCAATCGCCGCCAGAACTCCAATCTCATATTTTCGTTCCCGAATTGCAAAAATATGCAGAACGATCAGGATCACTGCCCCGATTGCCAGGATGACCATCAGGAAATATCCTGCATATTCACTCAAATGCTGAAGTGGCTCCAGGCTCTCTTCGTAAGAAGTAAGGTCACTGGAAGAAACCGTGTAGTCGTCAGAAAGTCCCATCTCTTTGACTTCATCCTGGAATTTTTCATAATCTGACACAGAATCAAATGCATAGGTTCCGTTCAGCATCGAACGAAGTGCTGTCGTTGTCGTCTCCCCTGTTGTACTGTCCGTTGTTGTCGTTGCATTTTCTTCTGACTGTGTCAGGATTGTTTCTAATGTCTGATAGCTGACATAAATCTGATTGGAGCTGTCTGCTCCTGCCATAAATCCACCCATCATGCTGGAAGCCGAATCGCTTGTAGATTCTGTCTCATAGATTCCCGCAATCGTGAGTGTATACGTTTCATCCTCCTGATTCGGATTGGAAAGCGTAATCGTATCTCCAACTGCCAGATCATTGTAAGATGCCAGCTCCGAACTGATCACACAGGTATTGTCTGCCGTTCCCTCTGCAAACATCTCCCCTTCGGTGATGGAGCTGCTGCCGTCAACAAAATCTTTCATTGCAGAATCTGAGCTGTAGCCTGTGATCGTAAAATCTCCCTGGGTTCCCATTCGGCCAATGTCATTTAGTTAAGACATTGAGTCGGCAGCCTCTTGCAGAGCAAGGTATATAAAAATATATACCCTGCTCTTTTTTTGTAAAAAATCCTTGACAAATATAGAAAAATTTGCGGCGAAGCCACTTAAATGTATTACATTTTGGAGGTAACGCTTATGATATTTGCGGAACATGTAAAAAACAAATTGTCATCTTTAATCCATGAAATGGCGACCGCCCCATGGTTGTTTTCAAAAAATCCAGAAGTTGATTTTTCACGGAACAGAAAACTTGATTTTGTATCTACAATTCAATTTCTTCTTTCTATGGAAAGTGGAAGCTTAAAAAAAGAATTGCTGGATTATTTCCAGTTCTCTGTCGATACCCCGTCTGCTTCAGCGTTCTGTCAACAGAGAAACAAACTACTTCTGGAGGCATTCCAGTTTTTGTTTTATGAATTTAATTCTTGTTTCTCATTCGAAAAAAAGTATAAGGATTATCAACTATTAGCTTGTGATGGCTCAGATTTGAACATTGCCCGTAATCCAAACGATGCAGGCACTTATTTTCAGTCTCAACCAACTGATCGGGGATTTAATCAGATTCATCTGAATGCTCTTTTCGACCTGTGCGAGAAGCGAT
>ERZ791785.1457-NODE-1457-length-11544-cov-3.343024_pt1 | contig 11544 bp, 9 predicted proteins | sample MGYA00509947_ERZ791785 | MGnify/ENA primary metagenome ERZ791785 (study PRJEB30046, sample SAMN00791982) | human gut metagenome | study: EMG produced TPA metagenomics assembly of the A metagenome-wide association study of gut microbiota in type 2...
TTGACAGTGCCAATAATATGTGTTATAGTACATGCAGAACAAAGGAAGAGAGAAAGAAATCAAAGGGATGCAAAAAGTCCTGGAGATTTTCAGAATCTCCCAGACAATAGATTTCAGATATTCTGATTGGAGGAATGATTTATGTATATGCCGAGTATTTTTGGAGAGAGTTTATTTGATGATATGTTCCCGTTTGATGACAGCTTCTTTACTTCTAAGAAGAATCCGCTGTATGGAAAGAATGCTTCGAGAGTTATGAAAACTGATATCAAGGAGAATGAAGGTTCCTATGAACTGGACATCGATCTTCCGGGATTCAAGAAAGATGAGATCTCCGCAGAACTGAAAGATGGTTATCTGACCGTCAGCGCTGCTAAGGGTCTTGATAAGGATGAGGAAGATAAGAAAGGTCATTATATCCGTCAGGAGCGTTATTCCGGAGCAATGAGCAGAACCTTCTATGTTGGCGAAGATGTAAAGCAGGAAGATATCAAGGCTAAATTTGAAAATGGTATCTTAAGCCTGTCCGTTCCGAAACCGGTTGAGCAGAAGAAGGTTGAGACTTCCAAGCATATTGCGATCGAAGGTTAAGGAAGTACTGTAGACAGTGAAAGCTGTCTGCGGTGTATGGTATCAATAAAAATAACCTGTAGCTGAAAAGGACCGTTGCCTTTGCAGAGAGATCTGTGGGGCAGCGGTCCTTTTTTGTGTAACAGGAAATTCCAGGGAATTCTCTGTTACATAAAAAGGTACTGACGTGCTAAAGATGTGTACTCGCGTGAAGATGTAGATTGTCGCAAGCGACCGAGCGAGGCGCGGGAATCTGCCAAGTCACATTCTTTTATATAAAAGGCACAACTGCAGGTTATTGGTTTATATATCCATTTATGATAGAATGGTAATAGATAAAAAGCTGGCATTTATGAGCGGCGTGGGCTATGGTGCTGTAAAAAGATTTGAATTGAGGAACGGAAAGTGTCAGGGAAGAGAGAAATAAACGGGGTTTTTATGATCCCATTCGGATTGGTGGCAGGATTTGCAGACGGGCAGGAGATCCGGATCACGGAGCTTGCGGAACATGGATTTTGTTTTCGGACATTGGATGAGATCCGCGAAGTGAAGAACTTTCGGATCTGTTTTTATGATGGGTTCAACAGGATGAAGACTGGGAATCAGGAGAGGAAAAGCGCGGATCCGTATACGGAAGTTGAGATCCATTCGTTTGAGATGGAAGTGCGTGTGGAAGATGGACTGGGGATTCCGGTATATGAGTATTCGGTGTTTGTGGAGCAGGAGAAATACCGGGAATGCGCTGGAAAACTGATCCTTTGGTATGATAGATTTGTGCGGCTGAAGTTGGAGTGCGAGGACGGGGAACTTGCAATGGCGCTTACCGAGTATCCGGCAAAAAAGGATGAACAGTTTGCGGAGAATTTCATTGAACAGAAAAAAGAGTGGTTCGGTGAAGGAGAAGACAGGGTGAGGCTGGAAACGCGAATCGAAAATCAGTCAGGTATAAGGGAAAATTGCATCGCAGCAGGAGATTTTGAACTCAAAGAATACAAAGAACATAAAGAATACAAAGAATATAAAGAGCAGGAACGGAAGAATATCGAAGTTGCTGTGGAATTGGACCGTCCGGAGCTTTATGAGCGGTATTTATCCATGAAATTCCGCGATTTTATGGACTGGTACTGGAACGTGAATGGGGCAAAAGAGCTGGGAAAACGAATGCCGGTTCCGGACAGGATCTATGTGGGAAATGCCTTCTGCCATCTGTTGTTTCCTGAAAAGCGGCAGTTATTTGAGATCCTTAAAAAAGCAGAGTCGGAAGGTCTGGCTGTGACAGTTACATTTTCATATCTGCGGGAGTTTATGCTGAAACCTGTGGAAAACCTGTTGGACGAGCTGGAAGAGTGGTGCAGAAACCGGGAGACATTACTGGAGATCGCGGCAAACGACTGGGGTCTGCTGGAGCTTTTGAGAGAGCGGAAGGAATGGAAGGAAGAAAAAGAAGTTCTTGTGCCGTGTATGGGGACTCTGTTAAATAAAAGAAAAAAGGATCCGCGGATGGGATACAAGCAGGGGGAGACAGGATATTTTCGGGAGAACAGCCTGAATGCGGAATTTTACCGGACGTATCTGAGGAACACGTTCGGGATCCGGCGGTACGAGTGGGAGTCCTGCGGATACAGGCAGCAATTTCCGGAAGGAAAGAACAGCATCCACGTTCCGTTTTATCAGACGAATACCTCCCAGTATTGTACACTGTATGCTGCGTGTAAAAATGGAGAACGTGGAAAGCAGGAACTGCCGCAATCGTGTCCGGGATATTGCAGGGAGAAAGTCTTTCTGTATCCAAAACATTTGAAGATGGTGGGGCGGTATAATTCGCTCTTTGCGCTGGATGAGAGTACAGTTTCCGGAATGGCGGATACAGAAGGTTGGAAAGAGAAAAGAATTGATAGAATCGTAGTAAATTTGCTGTAACTAATATGCAATTGAAAATAGCAGATAGTCAGAATTGTACTCGCGAAAAATCAAACGAAATGTGGCAGGTGCGAACTTTCAGAAGTTGAGAAGCTGAGTTTAAGGAGAAATACAATGAAGATCACGGCGGGACTTGGATCCATCGATGAATATGTGCGGTACGTCGAGGCCGGGGCAGATGAGTTTTTCTGCGGATACGTACCTTATGAATGGAATAAAAAATACGGGACGGTTCTGCCGTTAAACCGCCGCGAGGTTCTTGGCATCAACGTGCAGATCGGGGCGGAGAGTGAGCTGAGGATTCTGGCGGCGCTGGTGAGAAAATATGGGAAGCCGGTACATCTGACATTTAATTCGCTTTATTATACACCGGAGCAGTACCCGGAGATCGCGGATGTCCTTCACCGGTGTACGGAGCTTGGATTTTCAAGCTTTATTATCGCGGATCCGGCGCTGCTGATCTACCTGAAAAATAATGGGATCCGCTGTGAGATCCATCTGAGTGGGGAGACGGCAGAGGTAAACAGCCGGATGATAGATGTATTTGACCGATTGGATGTAGACCGGCTTATCTTTCACAGGAAGAACAGCTTCGCGGACATGGAGTCAGTGATCCTGCATGAGAGGGAAAAGGGCAGCAGGGGCGTATGTGAATTTGAGGCATTTGCGTTAAACGAGCTTTGCCAGTTTTCGGGGGCGTTCTGCAATTCCCTGCACTGCGATGAGATGGGGCATCTCTGCCGGGTACCGTATAAGATAGGAAAAGTTAAAGGAAAGAGAGAGAAAAAAGAAGAATATGAGGAAACAGAGAGGCTGATTTTACGGACGGAGAGCACAGTGAAAGATGCGAATGATGAGCATAGCACAGATAAACCGAAAGAAGATGATGAGGAACGGATGTATGATCCCGATGGCTATCTCTGCGGTGCGACAGGTTGTGGACTCTGCGCACTGTATCGGCTGCGAAAGGCCGGAATCACCCATTTGAAGCTTGTGGGGCGTGGAAATTATGTGGATTTTATGGAAAAGGATATCCGGAACCTGAAGACAGCTCTGGATATCCTTGAGCATGTGGATACGGAAGAGGAATATATCAGGGACATAAAACGAACATTGTTTCCGTATGGTTGCAGCGGACTGTGTTATTATAGAGAAACGGAATCGGTTGCCGGGAAGACAATTTAAATACAGTGTGCAGGAACCGTATTAACACTCGATGGCTACCTTGATCACACCGTCCATCTTATTTTCAAAGAGTGTGTATGCTTCTTCGATCCTGTCTAACGGGTATGTATGTGTGATAAGTGGTTCCGTATTCAGTCTGCCCTCTGCGATCAGCCGCAGTATTTCCTCACAATTGCAGCCGTCTACACCGCCGGTCTTGAACGTGAGGTTCTTGCCGTACATATCCGGCAGCGGCAGTGTCTGAGCCTTGTCATAAAGAGCAACGACCGTCACGACCGCATTTGGTCTTGCACATTCCCATGCAAGGCGAAACGTGGATTCGGCTCCTGCAACTTCGAGAACGACATCTGCTCCGCCATGGTCACTGTTGGCACGAACATAATCTGCACAAGCTTCGGGTGATACGGTAAGGATTTCCGGATAGTGCTCATGGAGAAAGTGGATACGGCTTTCGTCTTTTTCACAGACGATGATACGTTTCGGCTTCTTCAGCATGACGCAGAGCAGCGTACAGATGCCCGTAGGTCCGGCTCCGATGATCAATACCGTATCCTCCTCTTTGATCTCAGAAATACGGGCTGCCCAGAAACCGGTGGCAAGAACATCTCCTACCAGCAAAGCCTGACGGTCTGTAACATGATCCGGGATTTTATTTAACCCCTGATCTGCAAACGGCACGCGAACATATTCTGCCTGTCCGCCATCGATCCGGCATCCGAGAGCCCAGCCGCCATTCTGATCGGTGCAGTTGTTTACATAACCATGCCTACAGAAAAAACATTCCCCGCAGAAGGTTTCCACGTTTACCGTGACTCTGTCACCGGGCTTCACATTCGTTACGGCGTTGCCAACATCTTCAACAATACCGACCATTTCATGTCCGACGGTTATACCCGGCACAGCGCGGGGGACACTTCCGTGTTTAATATGCAGGTCACTTGAGCAGATGCTGGCAAGTGTTACCTTTACAATGGCATCCCGTTCATCCATAAGAACCGGCTTCGGTTTTTCCATTAATTCAAATTTTCCCTTGGAAACATAAGTATACGTCTGCATTTTTTATCCATCACTTTCTTTTTTTATTGATTCTTTTATCCCAGTCGAGAAGACTTCCACATTTTTTAGTGGTGAGTAACAGCAAATTTGTCTCGGTGGGAGTCAGGTCTCCGACTTGAATCATGTCTTTGGTGGGCCCAGAGGCAAAAGTATTCCTACAGACAAGCCCGCGTCGGACTTCGGACCGCATGATCTTAGTATTATATTATAGCATTTATCTGCGCGGATAGATACAAAATTCCCTTTCCGGATCCGGAATGAACATAATACACAAAACTTGATTATAATACAATATATAATGATGCATATTGACAAATGGTTATAATATGATATATAATGAATTTCAGATGAGAGATGTGAATTTTGAAATAGATTTTGAAGGCGAAAGGGAGGGGAAACATGAATCTGGAATTGTACTTGGAGCAGATGAAAGAGCTGGTCAACATTGACAGCGGCTCTGGAAATGTAGCCGGAATCAACCGGGTGGCAGATAAATTGGCTGGCTGGTATCAGGAGATCGGCTGGAACGTAGAACGAATTCCTGCCGATGGAGGTCGTCAGGTCCTTCTTATTACAAATCATGTATCCGAACATTATGATGCGATGTATATCGGTCATATGGATACGGTATTTCCGGACGGGACGGCAGAGAAAAGACCATTTCGGATCGAAGGAGAAAATTACTACGGTCCGGGTGTTGGTGATATGAAAAACGGTGATCTTGCAATGTTTCATATCGCGGCAAATTTACCGGAAACTGAGAAGAAATGCCTGAATATCGCAATGGTCTATAATCCGGATGAAGAGATCGGGTCGATCTACTCAAAAGAGATCACAGATCGAATCGGATGTCAGGCAGATCACATTTTTGTCATGGAATCTGCTGGAAAAAATGGAACCCGCCATTGCTTTGCGAGAAAAGGTTCCCTGACGTATGATATTGAGTTTCAAGGTCAGGCGGCCCATGCGGGCTTTATGTTTGAAGTAGAAAATGCGTCTGCGGTTCTTGAGATGGGACATTACATTGTAGAATTAATGAGTCTGGCGGACAGAGAAAAAGATACGACGGTAAATGTCGGGATCGCAAATGGCGGTACAGCCAGAAATGTAGTTGCAGATCATGCAAAAATCAGTGTTGAAATGAGATTCAGGGATGACAGCGAAAGAATCCGCTTGAAAGAATATGTAAATAAAATAACAGAAGGACAACCGTTTGTTCCCGGAGTAAAAACAACGATCACAATGCAGAAGGAAACTCCGCCGTTTATAAAAACAGAGGAAGCGAAAAAGTATATCGAGCGGGTCAGAAAAATTGCTGAAGAACATGGGATTCCATTTGAGGAAAAAGACCGCGGAGGACTCTCTGACGCGAACCATCTTTCCAGATGTGGAAAAGCGATCGTTATGGATGGAATGGGACCGCATGGAGCGAATGATCATAGTGAGAAAGAGTACGGATATATCGGATCCGTTGAACCATGTGTAAAGCTCCATCTGGCAATTCTAAACGATATGTTAAATAAACAATAAGCCGAAGGGAGAGAATCTGATTGATAAAATATGTTATAAAAAGACTTTTTTATGCAATACCGGTGTTTCTTGGAATTACATTTACGGTGTATTTGCTGATCAATCTTGCTCCTGGAGGACCGCTTTCAATTTTGGCTGCATCCGGAGAAATGTCACTCAGCGATCTGGAGGCGTTGAAAGCTTCACTGGGACTTGATAAGCCGGTTCTTGTCCGGTATTTTCTGTGGCTGGCAGACCTGCTGCATGGAAATCTTGGAACATCATACCGTACCTCTCAGGATGTCAGCATGATGATCGGACAGCGTATCATCCCATCATTACTGCTCACGGGAACCGGTATTATTGGTGCAATCATCATAGGAATTCCGCTTGGAGTGGTTTCCGCCTGTAAACCGAACTCGATATGGGATCATATCAGTACATTTGTTGCTTTTATCGGAGCATCGGTGCCAAACTTCTTTTTAAGTCTTCTTCTGATCTATGTATTGGCTGTAAAAATGAAATTGTTCCCGACGAGCGGCATGTATTCGGCAGGAACTGGTGGTGATTGGAAGGATCTTCTCTACCATTTGGCACTTCCGGCGTTCGTGTGTGGAATCCAGCCAATCGGAAATTATATCAAACAGACAAAATCGAGTGTTCTTGAGGTTTTGAATGAGGAGTACATAAAAACAGCAAGATCAAAAGGACTTAGAAATGTCGTCATTGTGATCAAACATGCATTTCGCAATTCACTGATTCCGATCGTTACAACCTTAAGCCTTTCCGTCCCGTTTCTGATCGGAGGTGCTGTTGTGACAGAACAGATATTTGCCTGGCCGGGGATCGGAAGCCTGATGATCACTGCGATCACAAGTCGTGATTATCCGGTGATCATGGGAGTCGCTGTTTTGATCTGTGTCGTTGTTCTCGTTGTAAATCTGATTCTGGATCTGATCTATGCTGCGTTGGATCCGCGAATTAAATTTAAATAGGAGGGCATCAGGGCATGAAAAAAATATTAAGTAATCAAGCAGTAAAAAAATTTATGCATAACCGGAAAGCTGTTTTAGGTCTTATCATTGTCTGCTTTCTTGTTTTGGCAGTCATCCTGATCCCGATATTCATGAAGCTCGACCCATATACGACTGACCGGGCGGTAGGATTTAACAAAGCCCCATGTTCCGGTCACCCTCTGGGCACGGATGATGTGGGAAGAGATCTGTTTGCAAGGCTTTTATATGGAGGAAGAATCTCACTGTTTGTCGGAATCATGTCTACGATCATTTCAGTTTTGATCGGAATTCCGTTAGGACTGATCGCCGGTTATTTCAGAGGAATTGCAGAAACTGTCATCATGCGTGTCGCAGATGCATTTATGTCATTCCCGACGATGGTCCTGATCCTTGTTCTCGTTGCGGTGTTCGGACCGTCGATCCTTACGGTCACGGTGGTGATCGGAGTCCTAGGCTGGACTGCAATCGCAAAGCTGATTTACGGAAATGTGTTATCGATCCGGGAACGTGAATATATTCAGGCAACAAAAGCGATTGGAATGAGTACTCCAAAGATTCTGCTTTCAGAGGTACTGCCAAATGCGATCCCTCCGGTATGGGCAAATATTTCATTCCGGGTAGCAGGCGCAATTTTAACAGAATCATCATTAAGCTTTCTCGGAATGGGTGTCCAGACACCACAGGCATCCTGGGGAAATATCATATTTGCAGCGCAGAATCTTCTTGTATTGACGGCACGTCCGTGGGTGTGGTTCCCACCGGGAATCTGCATCATTCTCGTTGTTGTGGGATTTAATTTTATCGGAGAAGGTGTACGAGATGCCCTTGATCCAAAAACAAAATAGGGCAATATATATCAAAAAATTTAAAGGAGGATCATTATGAAATCAGGTAAAAAAATTGCAGCGTGGATGCTTGCGGCAGCCATGGCAACAGGACTTCTCGCCGGCTGCGGAGGCAGCTCCGGAAATGAGACAACAGCGGCTGCATCTGCAGCGGAAGGAACAACAGCAGTGTCAACGGCGACGGATAAGACGGGAGATTATTCCGATAAGGTCATTACATACGGTTTGACGACTGCATGGGATACCGTTAATCCTTACGGATCTACATCCGGATCGATCTATCAGAATCTGGTCTGCGACAAGCTGTACGACCGCCTTGCATTTATTGAGGAAGCTGGTTCCGGGGTATCACCGAGAGCGGCCAAATCATGGGAATCTGCAGATGATGGAAAAGCTGCGATCTTTCACTTAGATGAAAATGCAAAATGGCATGACGGTCAGCCGGTAACCGCAAAGGACTGGGTATTTACCGCACAGCTGATCACAAATCCGAAATTTGATTACGGACTCAGAAGTGAGTTCAACACATGGGCAGGAACCGATGAGAATGGTCTTGAAACGGCTGAAAAATCAGTCAGAGTTGAGGCTGTTGATGACTATACATTGAAGATTTCTTTTAAGAATGTTACCCCGGTCGAGGATTGGCTGATCCTTCATAACAAGTATTTCTATGTACTTCCGGAACATCTTCTTGGTGATATCGCACCTGAAAAAATGAAAGATGATGAGTTCTGGAAAGCACCGATCGGTTCCGGTCCCTGCACCTTTATCTCTGAGCTTTCCGGAAGCCAGCTGGAGCTGGGATCTTTTGCGGATTATCAGCTTGGTGCGCCGCAGTTTGGCAAACTGATTCTGAAAGTGATCGCTTCCACGAATACGATCACATCCATTGCAGCAGGAGAGATGGATGGATTTTATCAGCAGCCAACGACTGATGATGCACTTGCGGCAAAGGATATGGGACTTACGGTGACAGAATCAAGTGAACCGACCTTTGTAGGCGTATTCCTGATCAATAACCAGAATGTATCAGATAAGCGTATCCGTCAGGCAATGAGCTATGCAATCGATAAAGAGCTTCTGATCGAGCAGAATCTGCAGGGGAAAGGCGTTGCACCGGCAACCTGTGTGATCCCGGGATCGGAATATGATTGCGGACTCACCTGGTCCAGAGATGTAGATAAGGCGAAAGAGCTTCTCGCAGAGGCCGGATGGGATTCATCAAGGAAACTTAAAATGGCAGTAACCTCCGCAAGAGAGAGCATGGCAGCGATCATTCAGCAGAATCTTGCAGAGGCGGGAATTACGATCGATGTTCAGACAGTTGAGCTTGCAACGATGTTCTCAGGGCTTCAGGACGGAACTTATGATCTTGGAATTTGCGGCTCAACAGCAATGTCCTATCCGCTCTGGATGTCCGGATATTATGACAATAAGAATGCGACATACTGCCAGATCACAGATACCGCATACGCAGAGCTTCAGGATAAGATTGCTGCTGAAACAGACGAAGCAAAGAAAAAAGAACTGGTAAACGAATATCAGCAGCTTCTTTGGGATGAGATGCCGTTGGTAATGCTCTACAACGGATATATTTTCGGAGTTCAGTCGGAGAGATTCCAGGGATATAACGCATTTGAAGGCGGAGTCAATAACCAGGCTGTCTGGAAATGGTCTGTAAAAGAATGATCAGAAACCGGTGACGGGTTTGTCACAAATTTAGAAGGATGATGACAGGAGGGGAGCAGATGGATGAACATTTGCTGGAAGTTAAAAATCTGAAGGTTTCCTTTAAAATTGGAAAAAAGAAGCTGACAGCAGTGGATAATGTTACTTTTTCACTGGACCGGGGAAAGGTGATCGGGATTGTTGGAGAGTCAGGATGTGGAAAAAGCGTCACGGCCACTTCGATTATGCGTCTGGTATCTCCTTCTGTCTGCGAAATTGATGAAAACAGCCAGATCCTGTTTGAAGGGGAAGATCTGTCAAAGGCATCAGAAGCCAGAATGAGAAAGGTGCGGGGAAATGAGATCTCCATGATCTTTCAGGAACCGATGTCGTCTCTGAATCCGGTATACAGGATCGGAGATCAGATGTTAGAGATGATCAGGACCCATCATCGTGAGATACCGAAAAAGGAAGCATTAAAACAGTGTATTGAAATGCTTTCCAGAGTGGGGATTCCTTCTCCGGAGCAGCGGATCAAGGAATTTCCACATCAGATGTCCGGTGGTATGAGACAGAGGGTAATGATCGCAATGGCATTGCTCTGCCAGCCAAAGCTTTTGATCGCAGATGAACCGACAACGGCCTTGGATGTGACGATTCAGGCCCAGATCCTCAGAATTTTAAAGAAGCTTGCGGAGGAGTCAGACACATCGGTGATTTTGATCACACATGATATGGGTGTGGTGGCAGAAATGGCAGATCATGTCATGGTCATGTATGCTGGAAAATCAGTGGAATATGGAACCGCAGAAGATATCTTTGATCATCCGATGCATCCATATACGGTGGGATTGCTGAAATCAATTCCAAAGCTTGGAAGTGGTCAGGAAGATCATCTGTTTACGATCGAGGGAACGGTTCCGGGACTGGATGAGATGCCGGCCGGCTGCAGATTTTCTACGCGATGTCCATATGCAACGGAACAGTGCAAAAAAGAAGATCCGGGAATGCAGGGAGAAGCAGGACATTTTGTACGATGCTTCCGGTCTATGGATCCCGAAATACAGGACAGCAGGGAGGTGGAATAATGGAGGCCCCTTTATTGGAAATCCGGGATGTAAAAAAATATTTTCCGGTAAAAAAGGTACATGGAAAGGAAATTACAGTAAAAGCGGTGGATTCCATTAACCTGAAGATCAATCAGGGAGAAATCGTAGGCCTTGTAGGCGAATCGGGCTGTGGAAAATCAACGTTAGGAAAGTCCATTTTAAAGCTTCATGAGATAACCGGAGGACAGATCCTGTTCCATGGAGAAGATATTACAAATTATAACGAACGCCAGATGCGTCCGCTGAGGGAAAAAATTCAGATTATTTTTCAGGATCCGTATGCGTCCTTAAATCCAAAGAAAAAAATTGTTCAATCCGTTATGGCACCGCTGGATGTGGCGGGAAAATATACGAAAGAAGAAAAACTGGAAAAGGTCAGGAAGATCCTCCGGGAGGTCGGTCTCAGTGAAAAGTATCTTGAAAAATATCCGCATGAAATGTCCGGTGGACAGAGACAAAGAGTCGTGATCGCAAGAGCCCTGATCAACGATCCGGAGCTTGTCATTTGTGATGAGCCGGTATCAGCGCTGGATGTGTCAGTTCGATCACAGGTGCTGAATCTGTTAAAGGACCTTCATAAGGAAAGAAATCTAACGTACATTTTTATTTCTCATGACTTGAGCGTGGTGGAGTATCTTTGCGACAAGGTAGCGGTCATGTATTTGG
>ERZ791785.1460-NODE-1460-length-11499-cov-3.611936_pt1 | contig 11499 bp, 9 predicted proteins | sample MGYA00509947_ERZ791785 | MGnify/ENA primary metagenome ERZ791785 (study PRJEB30046, sample SAMN00791982) | human gut metagenome | study: EMG produced TPA metagenomics assembly of the A metagenome-wide association study of gut microbiota in type 2...
TTCTAGGTTTATCTGGTGGTGTTGACTCTTCTGTGGTTGCATTACTTTTACATCGTGCTATTGGTAAAAACTTACACTGTGTATTCGTGGATAACGGCTTACTTCGCTTGCACGAAGGCGATCAAGTCATGGAAATGTTTGGCGATAAATTCGGCTTGAACATTACCCGTGTTGATGCTGAAAGTCGTTTCTTAGGCGAACTTGCAGGCGTATCAGATCCTGAAGCGAAACGTAAAATTATCGGTAAAGTATTCGTGGATGTATTCGATGATGAATCGAAAAAACTCACTAATGTGAAATGGTTGGCACAAGGTACGATCTACCCTGACGTGATCGAATCTGCAGCAAGCAAAACCGGTAAAGCACATGTGATTAAATCACACCACAACGTAGGTGGCTTACCAGACTATATGAAACTTGGCTTAGTTGAACCGTTACGCGAGTTATTTAAAGACGAAGTACGTAAAATCGGTTTAGCATTAGGCTTACCGGCTGAAATGATCAACCGCCACCCATTCCCTGGCCCGGGTTTAGGCGTGCGTGTATTAGGCGAAGTGAAAAAAGAATACTGCGATTTATTACGCCGTGCCGATGCCATCTTTATCGAAGAATTACGCAACAGCGGTTGGTATGAAAAAACCAGCCAAGCCTTCAGCGTGTTCCTGCCGGTGAAATCTGTCGGCGTGATGGGCGACGGACGTAAATATGACTGGGTGATTTCCTTGCGCGCCGTAGAAACAATCGATTTTATGACTGCACATTGGGCACATTTGCCTTATGATTTACTCGGCAAAGTCTCCAACCGTATCATCAACGAAGTGAACGGCATTTCCCGCGTCGTGTATGACATTAGCGGCAAGCCACCAGCAACGATTGAGTGGGAATAATTAGTAAAAAAGCCTTGAATTTTCAGGGCTTTTTTATTTCTATAAAATACCTTTTTCAAGAATAGAAAAACAACTGATCAAACATTTGTCAGAATAAATATCGAAATTAAGATTAACTAGAAATGAAACTTAGGATTGGGTGGTGAACTAAGCAGAATTGGTCTTAACAGTAAGCGGTATACTGCGTCGCATCCCTGCGGGTTTCTACCTAGTCCACCATTGACTGATGATGGTTTGTAGTTTGCGACATAAAACTGATACTAAAAGTGTTTATACCTTCAGCCCGCTTATTTCAGGAGACCAATCCTGACCTTCAGACATCTTATCTTGAAAGTGACTACATGATAAAATCGTTTTAGCTGATTGTCAATTGGAGCACAACTCGATATTTCAGTCATTTTTTTCATTCTTCCTTTATTCGATAAACACCATAAATTACTTTGATTACATAGCCTTAGCTGGTGTTACCAGATTAAATTTTATGACTTTTATGAAAAAAACACATAAAATATTCTATCTGATTGCACCCACTCTAAAATCTTGTTAAAGTGCGGTACAAATTTTTCATAAAATTAGGAATTACAAATGAGTCAAGAATACTTAGATTTTGAATTACCCATTGCCGAACTTGAAGCGAAAATCGAATCTTTACGCGCTATGGCAAACCAAGATAATGACATTAATCTTGATGATGAAATTGCTCGCTTACAGAAAAAAAGCATCGAATTAACCGAAAAAACCTTTGCAAATTTAGATGCGTGGCAAGTTTCTAAAATGTCCCGTCATCCGAATCGTCCTTATACTCTTGACTACATCGAACATATTTTCACTGAATTTGAAGAACTTGCCGGCGATCGTGCTTTTGCCGATGACAAAGCAATCATCGGTGGTTTGGCGCGTTTAGACGGCAGACCGGTCATGGTTATTGGCCACCAAAAAGGCCGTACCGTCAAAGATAAAGTAAAACGTAACTTTGGTATGCCGGCACCGGAAGGCTACCGCAAAGCATTACGCCTCATGCAAATGGCAGAGCGTTTCAAATTACCTATTATTACCTTCATTGACACCCCGGGAGCCTACCCTGGCGTAGGCGCGGAAGAACGAGGTCAATCAGAAGCGATCGCACGTAACTTACGCGAAATGTCCCTCTTAAAAGTACCGGTGATTTGTACCGTTATCGGTGAAGGCGGTTCCGGCGGTGCATTGGCTATCGGCGTGGGTGATAAAGTCAACATGTTGCAATACTCCACCTACTCCGTTATTTCTCCGGAAGGTTGCGCATCTATTTTGTGGAAAAGCGCCGATAAAGCCTCCACCGCGGCAGAAGTAATGGGTTTAACCGCCAATCGTTTAAAAGAACTTGGCTTGATTGACAATATCGTTCGTGAGCCGTTAGGCGGTGCACATCGCAATTACGCTGAAATGGCGAAAAACTTGAAAAAACGTTTACTTGAAGACTTAGCTGATTTAGACGTGTTAAATCAAGAAAATCTGTTGGATCGCCGTTATCAACGCTTAATGAGCTACGGTTACGCATAGAAAAGAAAAACAAATAAAAATCCCACCGCACTTTCCTGCGCAGTCAAAAAGAGAAGAAAAGGAGAAAAGGCAATGAAACACGTACTTTCAATTCAATCTCATGTAGTTTATGGCTACGCCGGCAACAAATCGGCAACCTTCCCAATGCAATTGCACGGTATTGACGTTTGGGCGTTAAATACCGTGCAATTTTCTAATCACACCCAATATGGCAAATGGACTGGCATTGTTATTCCAAAAGAACAAATCGGCGAAATCGTACGCGGCATTGATGAAATTGATGCCTTGAAAAAATGTGATGCCGTGGTTTCTGGTTATTTGGGATCTGCCGAACAAATCGATGAAATCATCAACGCTGTGTATAAAATTAAAGCCATCAATCCTCATGCGCTTTATTTATGCGATCCTGTGATGGGACACCCTGACAAAGGCTGTATCGTAGCAGACGGTGTGCGTGAAGGTCTGATTAACATTGTTTCAGAAGCGGATATTATTACACCGAATTTGGTGGAACTCCGTGAATTAAGCGGCTTACCGGTTGAAAACTTTAAACAGGCACTGACTGCCGTACAAGCCATTTTGGCAAAAGGGCCGAAAAAAGTGCTGGTCAAGCATTTAAGTAAAGTGGGAAAAGAGGCGACACAATTTGAAATGTTGCTGGCAACCGAACAAGGCATGTGGCACATTTCCCGTCCGTTGCACCCGTTTGATCGCGAACCGGTCGGCGTAGGTGATTTAACCGCCGGTTTATTCCTCGCCAACCTACTCAATGGAAAATCAGATGTAGAGGCGTTTGAACACATGGCAAACGCTGTCAATGATGTCATGCAAACAACGTTAGAACGGGGCGAATATGAATTACAAATCATTGCCGCTCGAGATCTCATCGTCCATCCGCGCAGCCACTATAAAGCACAAAAAATCGCCTAATCTTCAACGTCCTCCCATTCAACGGGAGGACATTTTATCTGCCTATGCTTCTTGATGCCTTTTCACAGCAATTACAACGACTAGCCCCAAATCAAACCGACTTTCTTATTGGATTTAGCGGTGGTTTGGATTCCACGGCGCTACTCACCTTATTTGCAAAACTTCGTGAAAAACAACCGCACTTTCAGCTGCGCGCCATCCATATTCATCACGGATTAAGCACTAATGCCGATGCTTGGTCAGCCCATTGTCAACAAATTTGCCATCAATTTCATATTCCATTGCAAATTCAACACGTGAACGTCAGCACAGAAAATGGCATTGAGGCAGGTGCCCGCCAAGCCCGTTATGAAGCCATTGCACAGAAAATTTTACCGACCGAATGGCTCGCCACGGCACACCATCAACAAGACCAAACGGAAACGTTTTTCCTTGCCCTAAAACGCGGCAGTGGCGTGCAAGGTTTAGGCGCGATGCAGACTAAAAGCAATGTTTACGGTGTGCCCATTTTTCGTCCGTTATTGAATTTTAGCCGAGAACAATTGCTTGAGTTTGTACAACAGCAAGGGCTGAGTTGGGTTGAGGATGAAAGCAACCAAGACAATCAATACGATCGCAATTTCCTGCGTAACATCGTATTGCCTGAATTGCGCCAACGCTGGGCGCATTTTGATTCGGCAGTGCAACGTTCAGCACAACATTGTTATGAACAACAGCAACTGCTTAATGAGCTGTTAGCGGAAGAATATCAAAAAAACATCGTAAAAAATGACCGCACTTTTAACCTGCAACATTTTGCCGACTATTCGCCGGTGAAACAACGCGCTTTGTTACGCTTATGGTTGCAAGATTGGGGCGTTCCCCTCCCCTCTCTCGTGCAATTAGAACAAATCATTTCGGATGTCATTTTCGCGAAAGTCGATGCACAACCACAATTTCGCCTAGACGATAACATTGTCCGCCGCTATCAACACCGTTTATTTCTCACGCCGATATTTAACGATATTTCACAGGAATATGTTGAGGCAACATTTGATCACCCCATTTCCTTGCCGGATCATTTAGGCACGTTGTTACTGAAAAAAACACGCGAAAAAATGACCGCACTTTGGCAAGACGAAAATGGGAAAACACATCAAGAAGCATTAAATTTACCCTTAGAGGGAACGAAAGTTTGGATTCGATTTCGTTATTCGGGCAAAGTGAAATTAACCCCAAACGGCATGAATAAAGACATTAAAAAAGTGTGGCAACAGTTGAACGTCGCCCCTTGGCAACGCCAACGCATTCCGCTGATCTTCTACGATGATAAGCTACAAAGTGCGGTCGGTTTTTTCACTGTTTTTCAAAATTAAGGCAAACAAAAAGGCGCATCAAAATGCGCCTTTGTTGTCTTTATCGACTGAATTAAATCGCCCAACCGCAAGCGTAGAAAGCCACTAAAACAACGGCAATCACAACGGTGCCGATATTTAAGCGTTTGAAGTCGCCACTCACCACACGGCCAATCACCAATGCGGCAAAGCCCAACATGATGCCGGTCACGATATTCGCCGTTAACACGATAAACACCGCGCAAATCAAACCACTCATGGCGCCAACGAAATCATCAAAATCTAGTTTGCTGACGTTGCTTAACATCAATAATCCCACGTACATTAACGCCGGTGCTGTCGCATAGTTTGGCACTAAAAACGCTAATGGTTGGAAGAACAACATTAATAGGAACAATACGCCAACAACGATGGCGGTGATACCTGTTTTACCGCCCGCGGCAGTCCCTGCTGCGGATTCGATATACACGGCTGCCGGTGCCGTGCCGAAAATACCGGAGAATAAGCTACTTACGGAGTCGGAGGTTAAGGCTTTACCGCCATTAATGATTTGACCGTCTTTATCCAATAAATCCGCTTGTCCCGCCACTGCGCGGATAGTGCCTGTGGCATCAAATACCGCAGTCATCACTAAAGCGAACACCACCGGTAAAATAGCCGGTTGTAATGCGCCCATGATGTCTAACTGCAAGAATAAAGACTCTTCGCCGAAACTTGGCATTTTGAAGACTTGGCCGTTAAAGGTCACATTCGGATCGAAAATTAAGCCGACTACGGTAATCGCAATGATCACCCATAAAATGCCGCCTTTCACTTGCATTTTTTCTAAGCCGATAATTAACGCCAAACCAATTAATGACATCATCACCGGAAACGCAGTGAACTCGCCCAATTTTACCGGCAAACCGGCTTGGTTGCTCACCACAAGCCCTACTCCGTTTGCAGCGATTAAAAGCAGGAATAAACCGATACCGATACCTGCACCGTGTGCAATTCCGACAGGTAAATTACGCAAAATCCAAGCGCGAATGCCTGTGGCAGAAATCAGGGTGAAGAAAACCCCCATTAAAAAGACCGCACCTAAGGCAACCGGAATACTCACTTTTTGTCCGATAACCAAGCTAAATGCCGTAAATGCCGTTAAAGAAATAGCACAACCGATTGCCATTGGCGCATTGGCCCAAAAACCGATTAAGAGCGAGCCTAAGCCAGCCACTAAACAGGTCGCAATAAAGACCGATTCCGCCGGGAAACCCGCCGCACTTAACATGTTCGGCACAACGATAACGGAATACACCATGGCAAGGAAAGTGGTTAAACCGGCAACAATTTCTTTGCGTACGGTAGAACCGCGTTTAGTCAACTCAAAGCGTTTTTCTAAAGCGGAAGATTGAGAAGATGACATGAAATTACCTTTTAATTTGTCGTTGAAAAAAAGAGGCGCTATTTTACCGCAACACCAAAAGAAGTAAACGTTTGCGCAAGAAATTGCCGAAAATATCTCTATTCTCTTTACGCCGCTTAAACACTAAAAATCCCTTAGTTTTAACAACATAGAAATCTTGATGAAAACAATTCTCTAAAAGTAAATAACTTATTAATAAAGCTCATTTTTTGATTAAAAAATCGGTGCTATACTAGCACATAATTTATGTTACCAATAAGGGGAAATTAAAATGTCCATTTTAGTGACCGGCGGTGCCGGTTATATAGGCTCGCATACCGTCGTCGAATTATTAAATGCCGGCAAAGATGTTGTGGTGTTAGACAATCTTTGCAACTCTTCGCCAAAATCCTTAGAACGCGTGAAACAAATCACCGGCAAGAGTGTAAAATTTTATGAAGGCGATGTGTTAGATCGCGACTTGTTACAAAAAATCTTTGCTGAAAATCTGATTCATTCCGTCATTCATTTTGCCGGTTTAAAAGCCGTTGGCGAAAGCGTGCAAAAACCGGCCGAATACTATATGAACAACGTCACCGGCTCATTGGTTTTATTACAAGAAATGAAAAAAGCCGGCGTGTGGAATTTCGTCTTCAGTTCTTCCGCCACCGTTTACGGCGATCCTGAAATCATTCCGATTACCGAAAACTGCAAAGTGGGCGGCACGACTAACCCGTACGGCACCTCTAAGTTTATGGTGGAACAAATCCTGCGCGACATCGCCAAAGCAGAACCAAAATTCAGCATGACCATTTTGCGCTATTTCAATCCGGTGGGCGCACATGAAAGCGGTTTAATTGGCGAAGACCCGAATGGCATTCCAAACAACTTATTGCCTTACATCAGCCAAGTGGCAATCGGCAAATTGCCACAACTTTCCGTATTCGGTAGCGATTACGATACCCATGATGGCACCGGCGTACGCGATTATATTCATGTGGTGGATTTGGCGATTGGCCACTTAAAAGCGCTGGATCGCCATCAAGATGATGCCGGCTTGCACATTTATAATTTAGGCACCGGCGTAGGCTATTCCGTCTTAGATATGGTAAAAGCCTTTGAACAAGCCAATGACATTCAAATTCCTTATAAATTAGTAGATCGTCGCCCGGGCGACATTGCCACTTGCTATTCCGATCCGAGCCTTGCCGCCAAAGAATTAGGCTGGAAAGCCGAACGTGGCTTAGCTCAAATGATGAAAGACACCTGGAATTGGCAAAAAAATAATCCGAAAGGGTATCGGGATTAAGCCTTATGCACGAACTCTCTTTGTGTCAAAACATCATTGAAATTGTTGAGCAGCAATGCAAACAACACAATGTCAACAAAGTCACCGACCTCTGGCTGGAGGTCGGTGCCCTTTCTTGCATTGAACCCAGTGCGTTGGAATTTGGCTTTGAAATGGCGGCACAAGGCACACCGGCAGAAAATTGCAAGCTTCATTTAATTCCAATTCCCGCCAAGGCTTGGTGTTGGGATTGCAAACAATTCGTCGAAATTCAAGCCAATAACAGCACGTGCCCAAATTGCGGCAGCGTGCATTTACAACGACAAAGCGGCGATGAACTCCGCATTAAAGAAATTGCCGTTGAATAAAATTTCCCTGAAATCATGATGACAGAACAACCGATTAAGCCTTCTCTCGCCACTCAAATTTTCAGCCGCAATATGCTGATTTGTGTTTTTACCGGCTTCAGCTCCGGTTTGCCACTTTTCGTGCTACTGCAAATGTTGCCAATTTGGTTGTCAGATAACGGCATTAGTGTGCAAACCATCGGGGCTTTTACCTTAGTCACGCTGCCCTACACGCTCAAATTTTTGTGGGCGCCTTTGCTGGATCGCTATTTTCCTCGATTTCTCGGTCGCCGTCGCAGTTGGCTCGCCATTTCCCAACTCTTCCTTTTGCTGAGTCTTTACTTGATCGGTTTATACGATCCGAAAGAACAAATGCAAATGGTCATTTTTCTGGCTACGTTCATCGCCTTTATGTCCGCCACCCAAGACATTGTGTTGGATGCCTATCGACGGGAAATTTTGCGTGATAACGAATTAGGTTTAGGCAACACGATTCACATTAATGCCTACCGAATTGCCGGTTTGATTCCGGGCGGACTGTCATTGTATCTCGCCACGTTCCTGCCATGGAAAACGGTGTTTTTATTGACCGCACTTTTCATGCTGTGTGGGCTATTTATGACCTTCTTTTTAAGTCGCGAACCACAAATTCAAATTCATCAAAACAAGCAGCCGTTCTATCAAGCTTTTACCATTCCGCTACAAGAATTTTTCCAGCGTAAAGGCATTTATGCGGGGATTGGCTTTATCGCGTTTCTCTTTCTGTATAAATTCGGCGATGCTCTTGCCACCACGTTACAAAGTAAATTCATCGTGGACATGGGCTTTAGCAAAACAGACATTGCCTTAGTGGTAAAAAGTACGGCGTTGTGGTCGAGCATTATTGCCGGCATGGCAGGCGGCATTGTGATGTTGCGTCTCGGCATTAACCGCGCCCTTTGGGTCTTTGGTTTTATTCAACTGATTACTATCGGCGGGTTTATTTGGCTTGCCGGATTTGATTATTTCCACGTTGTCGATAACGCAGCGCGCTTAAAACTCGGCATTGTGATTTGTGGCGAATACATTGGCGTGGGGCTCGGCACGGCGGCGTTTGTTGCCTTTATGGCACGGGAAACCAACCCGCTTTACACCGCCACTCAACTGGCGTTGTTTACCAGCCTTGCCGCCTTACCGAGCAAAGGGCTCGGTGCGCTTTCAGGCGAAATCGTTGCCGCAGTGGGTTACTACCATTTCTTCTGGATTTGCTTATTTTTAGCGATCCCGGGTATGCTCTGTTTATGCTGGGTTGCCCCCTGGAACGAAAAAGTCACCGTGCCGAACGCAAGCAATTGACATTTTTAGGGAATTAAGCAACCATACGCCACGATTAATAAAACATTTTCAAAACTGACCGCACTTTCTTCCCGAAATAGGAAAAGTGCGGTGGTTTTTTCAGTTATTTTTCATTTAAAAAAGAGGACAACATGAAAATTATTCTATTAGGCGCACCGGGCGCAGGAAAAGGCACACAAGCACAATTCATCATGAATAAATTTGCCATTCCGCAAATTTCCACGGGCGACATGTTACGCTCTGCGATCAAAGCCGGCACCGAATTAGGCAAACAAGCGAAAACCTTAATGGACGCCGGTCAATTAGTGCCGGATGATTTGATCATTTCCTTAGTGAAAGAACGCGTAGCCCAAGCAGACTGCGCCAAAGGTTTCTTACTTGACGGTTTCCCTCGTACGATTCCCCAAGCAGATGCATTGAAATCTGCCGGCATCGCCATTGATTATGTACTAGAATTTGATGTGCCGGATGAAGTGATCGTAGAACGCATGAGCGGTCGTCGTGTACACCAACCTTCCGGTCGTTCTTACCACATCGTTTACAACCCACCAAAAGTGGAAGGCAAAGATGATGTGACCGGCGAAGATTTAATTATCCGTGCCGATGACAAACCGGAAACCGTGTTAGACCGCTTGAAAGTGTATCACAACACCACCAAACCATTAGTAGATTACTACCAAGCAGAAGCCAAAGCGGGCAACACTCAATATTTCCGCTTAGACGGCACTCAAAAAGTAGAAGATGTCAGCAAAGAATTAGACAAAATCTTAGCTTAATTGCTAATAACAAGAAAAAGAAAGCTGAATCTCTTTTGAGATTCAGCTTTTTATTTTGATGAAAGAAAAATGCGGTGGATTTTGAAAATGTTTTTGAGGTTGAAAAAACGTTTGAAAAAATGACCGCACTTTTCAAAAACAGAACGATGGTTCAAGCGTCCTCGCTTGGACCAAATAAGCACAAGCGTGGACGCTTGCGCTATCGTGGGGGTTGAAAAACGTTTGAAAAAATAACCGCACTTTTTAAAAACAAAACGATGGTTCAAGCGTCCTCGCTTGGACCACATAAGCACAAGCGTGGACGCTTGCGCTATCTTGGGTACACCTCACAACTGCACTTTTATACTTAGTCAGAATTAGCCCTATTTGCCTCTAATTGATCGAAAGCCTCAACTACATCATATAAGAAGCAATAAATCATGGAAAAAACATCAATATATGCGGATGCCTTATGATCTGTCTCAACTAAAATATAGGGAATAAATACTGAATTATCTTTTCCTATTATGAAAGATAGATCTTCAGGTAAAGCTTCAAAGCCAGACTGGAGTGTTTTTGCGTGTATTATGTAATTTATAGCATCCCATAGATCATTTATTACTGGTCTATTGTTTATAGCCTTCCATTTCCATCTTGAACTTGTCATTTTAAACTTTTTGGCTTTAGGGAATTGTTCAAGGATTCTTCTGCAATTTAATGCGAAACTACTTACTATCTCTAACATTTTTACTGCTAATGTATTAATAACTAAATCATGTTTTTTCGGATAAGCAGTACTAGTCATACCCCACAACAAAGTAGCCTCATCTAGTGCTAAGTCAAATGATTTTCTGATTATTACTTCCATATCTGATTAAATTGTAATTAGTTGCAATTTTCCACTATTATATATAACAAAAAATATTACTCTAAAACTCGCTTAGTTCTAGTATAACTTTCTGAACATTGAACGAATATGATATTCGTCCGCCAAAAAACTTCTATTACCATCTATTTTATTTCAGCAATCAAATTCAAAACCCGCTTGTCCGACACCTGATACTTCGTCCCCAACTGCTGCGCAAATAAACTCACACGCAATTCCTCGATCATATAGCGAATCTCCGCCACTTCATCAGAAATCGGTTTGGATTTCGGCAGTTTGGCGAGGAGTTGTTGGTAAGCTTGTTGCACTTGTTCTACGCGTAACATAGCGGCACGGTCGCGGTTGACGTCTTGGGCGAGTTTATCCATGCGTTTATCGATGGCTTGCAGATAGCGGAGTAAATCCGATAGGCGGGCGTAGCCGCTTTTTTGCACGAAGCCTTGATAAATCAAACCTGAAATCTGGCTTTTCATATCAGAAAGCGCAAACGCCATGGTGAAATCCATTTTGCCTTTAAGGCGTTGATTAAGCTGGTGGGTGAGTGTGAGGATCTGCTCTACTTTTTGCGCAATATCCACGGTGACTTCATTAACGTTTTCACGCACGAAATCCCGTAGCCTATCAAAGCCTTCTTCGTTCCACACAAAGCCGCCAAAATCGGCAATGAGTTTATCCACGGCACAGGCGATACAGTCGTCAATTAAATCCAACACACGACCAAATGGCGTAAAATACAGCCCTAATTTGGCTTTATTCGGTAATTTTTCATGCAGATATTTAATCGGTGACGGCACGTTGAGCAGCAACAAGCGAC
>ERZ791785.1462-NODE-1462-length-11490-cov-2.730477_pt1 | contig 11490 bp, 12 predicted proteins | sample MGYA00509947_ERZ791785 | MGnify/ENA primary metagenome ERZ791785 (study PRJEB30046, sample SAMN00791982) | human gut metagenome | study: EMG produced TPA metagenomics assembly of the A metagenome-wide association study of gut microbiota in type 2...
AAATCTAAAAATATAATTTCTTTTTTCTCATACCAATATTTAAAACTAATCCTAATGATAAAATTGTAGTAAGAAGTGAACTTCCTCCATAACTAACTAAAGGAAGAGTTATTCCAGTAATAGGCATTAAACCTATAGTCATCCCTATATTTTGCCATATAGCAAATAGTAAATATGAAGTCATTCCTATAGCTACTATATTTCCAAACATATCTTTTGAATCTCTTGCTATAGCTATCATCCTACAAATCAATATCCCATAAAGAGCTAGTAAAAATGCTGCTCCTAACAAGCCCCATTGCTCACCAATTTGAGCAAATATAAAATCAGTTTCAACTTCTGGAACATACTGTGATGCATAGCCACCAGCACTATCTTTAGACAATGAATTATGTGTCCCTAAAAAACCTCCAGAACCTATTCCAATTAATGATTGTCTTAAGTGATATCCTTCTTCTGAACTATTAGCCTCTGGATTTTGGAATGATATAATTCTCATCTTTTGATATGGCTGAATTAATCCTGAGTTCCACACAAGAACAATTGCCACTACTAATCCAGTAAGACCACCGATGATTATCCTCTTATCTAATCCACCTGCAAAAAATACCCCTACAACCATAAAGAATAAAACCATCGTCATCCCCATATCAGGTTGAATTACTATTAAAGCCGCCGGTATTATAGCGTAAACAGCTAATATACAGAAGTTTTTAAAATTATTTATATTGCCGTCCATGTCTTCTAGCTTTTTACCCATCATCATTATTGTTGCTACTTTAGCAAGCTCTGCAGGCTGAAATGATACTATCCCTAAATTAATCCATCCTTGTGCACCATTTACCGCCTTACCAATTATTAATACAAGCACTAGTAACACAATTGATGCCCAATAAAACAATGGTGTAAATCCTTTAATTATACTATAATCTAACGCCATTATTAAATATAATGCAACTAAAGATACCCCGAAAAATAATGACTGTTTAATTACATATGTAGTATTATAAGCATAAGGTTTTGTAGCTAAATATATATTAAGTATCCCAAATAATACAATTGTTACAATTGAAAAAAGCATCCATTTATCAATCTCTTTAAATTTCTTTTTATCCATTTTAAATTGAGATAATGGTATTATCATTTAATTGACCTCCACATTCTCTAGTATTTTTTTATTATATCCTATTTCTACTTTTTTCTCCATAAATATTTATTCTATATTATTCTTTTTAATAAAAATTTAATAAAGATATTCAAATAAGTATATAAAATCATAAAACAATAAAATACATTACTCTAACTTAAATAATAAATATATATTAAAAAAGAAGCCAGGATAACACTGACTTCTAAATTATTATCTATTAATTATTAAACTTATCTACTTTTTAAGTTCCTTATTGGAATATTAGCAACAAGTGCTGGCCCACTATTCCCTTCTTCATCCTCGGCTCTGTTAAAGGATATATCAACATCCTCACCATCTATTTCTATATACTTAGAAATAACCTCTAGTATTTCTTCTCTTATTTTATCTAACATCTCTGGAGCTAATGATCCCCTATCATGTATAAGTATCAATCTTAATCTATCTTTTGCAACTTCTTTTGGTGTAACTTTGTTTGAAAATACCTTTAAAAAATTCATAACCCCTCACTCCTCCTAGCTTCTCTTAAATAACTTCTTAAAAGCTGAGAAGAATCCACTTGATTCAGTACTTAAATCTAATAATTGAACTTCTTCACCCATAATTCTCTTAGAAATATTTCTAAAAGCTTGTCCTGATTTAGACTCTTGGTCTAATACTATTGGCTCCCCTTTATTGGTTGATACAGTAATCCCTCTATCGTCAGGCACAACCCCTAAAAGCTTAACTGATAAAGTTTCTATTATATCAGGTACATCAAGCATATCACCTTTTTTAGTCATTTCATAATTCAATCTATTCACAATTACTGCATGATCTTCTAATCCCTTAGCATCTAGTTTTCCAATAACTCTATCAGCATCTCTAACTGAAGTAATTTCAGGATTTACTACTACAATTGCCTTATCAGCTCCAACTACAGAATTCTCAAATCCTTGTTCTATCCCTGCTGGAGAATCAATTAAAACATAATCAAATTCTTCCTTTAAATTACTTACTATATTAAGCATATCGTGAGTACTGATATCATCCTTATCCTTTGTTTGAGCTGTAGGTAAAAGACAAAGATTTGGATATCTTTTATCCTTAATTAAAGCTTGTTTTAATCTACATCTATTTTCAATAACGTCCATTATTGTATAAACTATTCTGTTTTCTAATCCCATAAGTACATCAAGGTTTCTAAGACCGGTATCTCCATCAACAACTACTACTTTTTTACCTAAAGCAGCTAATGCTGTCCCTAAGTTTGCTGTAGTTGTAGTCTTTCCTACTCCACCTTTACCTGATGTAATAACTATAGAAACTCCCATTTTTATCCCTCCACATTTAATATATATATTTATTTGGTAAATATGGTTCCACCACTATGGCTCCATCTTTAATTTTTGCAACTTCTGGATAAGAAGGCTTAATCCCATCATCAGGTGATATAGTTAATATGTCAGTTATTTGTAACACTTCAGGTTGCAGAGAAAATGCAGCAATAATCGACTTCTCATTTCCACCAAATCCAGCCTTAACTTGTCCTCTTACGCTACCTAAAACTATTATATTCCCTCCTGCAACAACTTCAGCACCACTATTTATGTCACCTATTATCACAATATTTCCTGGGTAATTAATTAATTGTCCACCTCTTACAGTTTTCCTTATAAATTTTGTTTTCCCTTCATAAATTCCGTTAAAAACTTTATTATCTTCCCCTTTTTTTATGTTTATATCTTCAAAAATACAATCCCTTATATGTATTTTATCAAAAAGTTCATCTTTAAGCTTAGCTATTTCTGACTCGGTAACATGTTTAAAATTAGCTGTAAGCTTTAATATTGAATTTCTATAAAACCCCTTACCTATAGATAAAGTATTAACTAAAGCTTCAATAACTTCATCAAAGGTAGCAAACTTTTCTATATCTATTATTGCATTTATCCCCTCTTTATTACCTCTAACCTGTATTCTGCTATCCTTCATTGGTTACCCTCCACCAATTTAATACAAACTTTTCAAATAAATTATCTCTTAAATTATAGCATATATCTACAATTAATAATATAATGCTTATTAACTATTTTTTACTTTTTTCATAAAAAATCACTTATTTTGTGTAAAATTATACAAAATAAGTGATTTATATTAAATTTATTATTATATTATTTTATTCAGCATCAGAATTATTTTCTTCAGCAGTACTATTATCCTTTGGCGCATTTTGAACGTATTTAACGAAACTTTCTGATTTAGAGGCATATGATGAATCTAATTGTAATAATTCGTCTTTAAAATAAGCTTCATAGATTGCTTTATGTACTGGAGCACCATCACTACCTTTACCAGCATCATATAATGTACTGAATATAGCAATCTTCGGATTATCCATAGGTGCAAAACTTATATAGTTACCATAAGCCAATCTACCTTGTTCTTTATATACTTCATCTGTGCTAAAGTCTGCTGTACCAGTTTTCCCACAAACAGCTATTGGGAAGTTACCTTCACCAAAACATGTATATGCCATACCATTTTCCGAACTAGTATTAACGCATACCTTCTTTTACAGCTTGTAAATATTCACTTGGTATTTCTAAGTTATCAACTACTTCCGGATTAAATTCTTGAATAATTTCACCTGTTGGAGAAGTTATTTTATCAACTAACATAACTTTATTTCTTTCTCCTCCATTTGCTAACGTTGCTACATAATTAGCTATTTGTAAAGGAGTAAGGTTATTCATACCTTGCCCAATAGCATCCATTACTATTTGTGCAAAAGAAATTATTTGCGTTGTTTGTTCACTTATAATATACTCTGCTATAGCATTTGATACAAACTCTTCTTGCTCTTCTAAATCAACTTCTTTACCTGTTCTTGATTCATATTCAGACACCGATTGTTTATATTTATCAGATGCTTTCATGAATGCCTTTACTTCTGGAACCATTAAGTTTGCAACTTCAGTATAATCATTCATTTGCTCATCTGTACCAACCTTTTGAAGAATTTCTTTTATTTTTTCTTTTATTGCCTCTTTTGCATTTTTAAGTTCTTCTGAATCTTCTTCATTCTTAGATATATCTAATGGAATAAATGTATAATTCCCAGAAATACCCTTTTGCAGACCTTCTACTAAAGAATACATCGGTGTTTCTATTATTTTATTCTTCCAAGATGTGAAATTATATGTTTGCCCAAAACTTTCCTCTATTTCTATACCAGTAGTAGGATTAGAAGCTTGTGGTGAATTAGGATCAACTCCTAATCCAAATCTCCAAACATACTCTGCTAAAGAATCTAAAGCTTCTACAGTTCTTCCATTTTTATCCCACAATCTATATCCAGTTTCGTAATAGAAATAGTTTGAAGACTTTTCTAACGCTAATCTAAGATCTGTGGGACCATTAGCTCTATGTCCAAAATTTTTAGCCCCAAATCCATCTCTTTCCCACCAACCTGAAGTATCATTCATATATTCTGTAGTGGAAATAACACCTTCCATAAGACCTGCTATAGATGTTAATGGTTTAAATACGGATCCTGGAGGTATTTTTCCTAAAGTCGCATAGTTAAACATAGGTCTTGGATATATATCATAAAAGTCTTCTCTTAATCCATCATCATTTAAAGGAAATAACTCATCTAGAGATTTAGTTGCATTAGTTTTTTGAATATGCTCTGTTCCAAACTTAGTTAAATCCGGACTAAAATATTGTTCATATTTTTCATCACTAAGTTCCCCAGCTATTGCAAAGTCATTTGGATCATAATCAGGATAACTAGCCATAGCTAAAACTCTTCCTGTTCCAACCTCAATTGCTATTACTGCTCCTCTTGTTGCACTTGGAGCTCCTGACTTTACTTTTTCTAAAGTATCTTTTAATGCTTCTTGAGCTGCATATTGTACATCTTTATCTATAGTTAGATGAACATTATTTCCTGGATAAGATTCTAATTGGAATAGTGTTTCCGTTTCTCTTCCTTGTGAGTTTACCTTTACAGTAGTCCCACCTTTATTACCTTTTAATTGATCCTCAAAAGCAGCCTCTATCCCAGAAGCTCCAACTAAATCAGTAGATGAATCATATCCCATAAGTTCGTACACTGTTTCCTCTGAACCAGTAATAGATGAAACATATCCTAATATATGTGAAGCTAAGTTTCCAAATGGATAATATCTTACCGGCTCTAAGCTAACATCTACTCCTGGTAAATCATTAAGCTTTTGATATATTATAAATGCAGTATCACGTTTAATATTATTAGCTATAGTAACAGCCTTATATCCTTCATAACTCTGCATCTTAATAGCATCTTTAACAACCATGTAATTCCTTATTTCCTCTAAAGAATACTTCTTTAACAGTTCCTCTGTTACTCTTTTTCCATACTCAACAGATTCTTTCACATAATCTCTATTTTTAGATGTTTGATCTATTGTAGTATCTACAAAACTATTTGCTAAAGCTTTTTTTTCAGCACTTGTATATCCTTCTGGTAGAAGCATTTCATATAGATTATAATTATCGACTAAATAATAAAATGTATCATCTATTGAAATACTTAAAAGAGCATCATTTATAGCATTTAACTGTTCATCTGTAAAATCTCCTTTATGATCTTTATACAAAGTATTTTGTACTAAATCATTAAGACCTCTATCCTTTTTAAATCTTAATTCAACTAATTTTTGTGCTTCAGTATCAGAAGTTTTAAAATTATAATAGAACTTTCCACTAGAATTTATTTTTAATAATAAATCATCTAAAAACTTTTCATTATTTTCTTTTAATATATTAAATATCTTGCTCATTGAAGAATAAAAAGCCTTATCCGCTTCGTCTGTTTGCATATATGTTAATACATAATTTTGCTTGTTGGTAGCTAGTACATTACCATCGCTATCATAAATAATACCTCTTGGAGCCTTTTCCGAAATAAATCTAGTGGACCCGGTATCAGCTTTTTCCTTATAATCTTGATGTTTATATACTTGAAGATATAAAAGCTTGCCAATTATAACACTAAAAATAACGGCCATAATTACATAAAATACAGTATATGTTGACCCTTTTTTCTTCTTATTCGGTTTATTTACTATCATCTAAACCTCCACTCATCTTTCTTCCAAAACTTTTTAGAAGTAGTTAAAACAAATTTATACCCAATTAACATTACTATAGTATTTAATACTGCACTTACTATGGCCATATTAAAATCTACCTTTTTATCGAAAGCTATAAATAATATAGCTATCATTATGATTTTTAATATTGATATAATGAAACACGATATAACAGGAATTAATCTATTGTTTTTTAATATTCCTTCTCCAATCTTTGCCGCTAAAAGACATAAAAGAAAGTTAACCAACAAATTTATCCCAAATCCATTAATAAAAAATAAGTCTTGTAATACCCCACTAACTATTCCAATAAACATGGCATCTTTTTTTCCATTTATTATAGAAAAAGCTATGGCAAATACAAATAATATACTTGGATATCCTTGCATTATACTATAACTTGGAAGTATTGTATTTTCTAATATTAACAAAAATAATGCTATAGCTACTATAACTATTCTTTTCATAAGCTACCTCTTAATCATATTTAACATTTACTTTATCTTTCGGAACTACTATAAATAATTCCTCTAACTTATTAAAATCAACATAAGGTTTAACTAAAGCATTTTTCATGACCATTACATTATCTGTTTCTACAGAAACAACTTCACCAATCCTTATTTCTTTTGGATATATCATACCCAATCCTGATGTTAAAATAACATCACCTTCTTTAATTTCTGAATCTATAGGCAAATTATAAACCTTAACAAGGTCTTCATTTTTATTTTCCTTATATCCTCTTAAAATCCCTGTAGTTTCACGTGTACTATCTACCATTACTGAAACTGCCATATTTTCGTTTAATATAGTCTCAACTATAGAGTAATTACTTTCCGCTTTCGTAACCTTCCCTACAAGTCCTTGATAATTTATTATTATCATATCCTTTTCAACGCCATCGTTAGTTCCTTTATCAATTATATACCCATTAGATACAGTTCCCCCACTATATCCAATTATATTAACACCTATATAATCATAATTATTCTTATTTTCTTTAAAATTTAATACTTCTCTTAATCTTTCATTTTCATCTTTTAAAGCTTTATATTCAATCATTTGATTTTCTAATTCAGAGTTTTTTATCTTAAGTTCTTCATTTTCTTGTTTAACTTTAGAAAAATTCACAAAAAACTCTACAGAACTTTTTAATTTATCATTTGCTTTATAAACAATTTTTTGTAAAGGGCTAACCACTGCTCCTATGCCACTAGATATACTATCAGATCCGTTTTTAACAGAAAAAATAATTATGCCTAAAAATGTAACTGACAGTACTATAATAGTTACTGCCAGTTTGTTCTTAAAAGGTTTCATTATTGACCTCTTTGTGTTTTGCTTAATTCATCGAAGTTATCTAGTGCTTTTCCTGCTCCTAAAACAACACAATCAAGTGGTGATTCAGCAATGTGTACAGGCATATTTGTTTCGTGGTTTATTAATTCATCTAAGCCTTTTAAAAGAGCTCCTCCACCAGCTAGCATAATTCCTTTTTCCATTATATCTGCTGCTAATTCAGGTGGTGTTTTTTCTAACGTAGTTTTTATAGACTCAATTATTGAGTATACAGGTTCTTTTAAAGCTTCTCTTACTTGATCCTCAGAAATTGTTACAATCTTAGGTAGTCCTGTTATCATATCTCTACCCTTAATGTCCATTGTAGCATTTTCTTCATCAATCTTATATGCTGAACCTAATTCCATCTTTATTTGTTCTGCTGTTCTTTCACCTATCATTAAGTTAAATTCTTTTTTAACGTATGCTATTATAGATTGGTCTAATTCATCTCCAGCAACTCTTAAAGATTTGCTTACAACAATTCCTCCTAAAGATATAATAGCTACTTCAGTAGTTCCTCCACCGATATCAACTATCATACTTCCTGTAGGTTCTCCAACTGGAAGACCTGCTCCAATAGCTGCTGCCATTGGTTCTTCCATAAGAACAACATCTCTTGCTCCAGCAAACTTAGCTGCTTCTTCGATAGCTCTTCTTTCAACTTCTGTTACTCCTGATGGATAACATACTATTATTCTTGGGCTTGTAAATGCACTTTTACTTGAAACTTTTTCTATAAGTTTCTTAAGCATTGTTTGAGCAACCTCAAAATCAGCTATAACCCCATCTTTTAAAGGTCTAATCGCTACTATATTTCCTGGTGTTCTACCTATCATTAACTTCGCTTCAGCACCTACTGCTAAAGGTCTTTTTGTATCGCTATTTATTGCAACAACTGAAGGTTCGCTTAATACTACACCTTTTCCTTTTACGAAAACTAAAGTATTAGCTGTTCCTAAGTCTATACCCATGTCTTTATTACTAGTGAAAAATCCCATGTGAATTCCCCTTTCAATCTATATAATTCCTTTTTCTTTTAAGCTTATATAATTATTATTTCCAATAATAATGTGATCTAACAGTTTAATTCCCATTAAATCACCACACTGCTTTATTCTTAATGTAACATTTATGTCTTCTTTACTTGGAGTAGGGTCGCCTGAAGGATGATTATGACAAATAATAATATTTGCACTCCCTCTTTGAACCGCTTCTCGAAATATCTCTCTTGGATGTACTATTGATGAATTTAAGCTTCCTTTAAATACATCTTTAACTCCAATAACAGTATTTTTTGTGTTTAGAAGTATAAGTTTTAATACTTCTTGATTTAAGTTGTTCATCTCATTTATCAATAGCATGGAAATATCTTTTGGAGAAGATATCTTAAAATCATCATTTTGAGACCTTAAAGTTCTAAACCGTCTAAACAGTTCCATCATAGCTATTATTTGACAAGCTTTGACCTCTTTTATACCCTTTATCTTTTTTATCTCTTCTAGATTAATATGTAGTAGACCATCTAAGCCCCCAACGTCAGACAATAACCGTGTACTAAGAGAAATTATATTCTCACCTTTTGTTCCACTTCTTAATAACACTGCTAATAATTCAGCATTAGCTAAATCATCGGCACCATATTTTAAAAGTTTTTCCATAGGTCTTTCGTTTTTAGGTATATCACTTATCTTGATATTATTTTGCATAATATTCTCCTTTAATAATTAATACCCCTACCCCTATTATATAACTTCTTTTATTATTTTATTAAGACGATTTAACGGTAATCCAACTACATTGTAATAACAACCATTAATCTTCTCAACAAAAAGAGCTCCTAATCCTTGTATTCCATAAGCTCCAGCCTTGTCTAAAGGCTCCTTTGAATTTATGTAATTAATTATTTCTTCATGAGTTAACTCACTAAATTTTACTTCTGTGAATACAGCCTCACTTTTCATAATATTATTAGTAGTATTTATTACAGCTATTCCCGAATAAACTCTATGAATTTTATTACTAAGTAGTTTTAGCATATTATAAGCATCATCTGCATTTTTTGGTTTCCCTAAAATCTTACCATCTATTACAACAACAGTATCTGCTGCAATTATAATTGAATCTTTTTTAGCTTGTGAAGCTACATCTTTTCCTTTACCTTCTGCTAAAGTTTTAACGTAATCTTCTACATCCCCATTAAACTTTACACTATCTTCATCAAAATTACTTACAATAACATCAAAGTTATCTACTATCTTAGTAAGCAACTCCTGCCTTCTTGGTGAGGCTGATGCTAAGATATAATGCATATTATCACATCCTACAGAGTTTATTTTTATTCTTCCCAATTTTAGGCTTGTCTTACTCATTATTTTAAAAAACTTCTATTTTTTAAAATGAAAAGAGAAAAATGCTATATATAACCCTATTTTTCTAATATAGTTTATCACTTAATAGGAGTTCTAACAAGCATTTTCCTCGTTTTATACAAATTTTTATAATTTTTTAATTATTTTTCCTCATGCAATTTATTTACTTAAAACTTAATAATACTTCATATAAATAATCAATTTCAGATGATACATTTTCCTTAGTTAATTCTTCAGGTAATCCTTTAATATAATCTTTTAAACTTTGTAAAACTTCAATATTTTCTCCCGAAGATATATTATCTAATGTATCTATCCAACTCTTAAACTCCTCTGTGTTAACATGATCTACCCCATCATCAAAAGTAGTTGTTAATATTTTTAAATATCCATCACAAATCGCAGATACTTGAGCTTCTATAGGATCATTTTCATTTAAACTAAAAGTAATCTTTACGCTTTCAACTCCTTTTAATCCTAGCTCTTGAATTGCTGAATCAACATTTTCACTAGTATAGATACCAGTAAGTACCCTATACTTATCTGATTCTTCAGCTATAAAAGCTCTTCCTTCTGATGCTATTTTTGCATAAGTCTGATCTGCATTATCTTTCTTAGAAAAATATCCACATTGTAAGAAATAATATTCACTAGTATTCTCACCTTCTGAAACAATCGTTTCACCTTCTTGTTGTTGTCCATTTCCTTCTGTTGATACTTCTATTCCATCAGTTATTTCAGCTCCAACCTGTGCAGAATCATTAATAGGGAGCACCTTCCATACTATCCATGCTACTCCTAATCCAATCATACACGATGCAATAATCCCAACTAACAATGATGCAATAAACTTCCAAACACCATTGTTTCTTCTTCTTTTATAATTATATTTTGTATACTTCATTCTCCTCCTTTTAACCCTCCTTACTGAAACTAGCCATATTTTTTTCTTAAGTAATCTATATTAATATATATTCTCTCATTCCAGTTAATATACATTATGTAATAAAAAATTACTTTCTAAAATAAAAAAAGTACCTAAAGATATTTGTTGTTTTGCTTTATCTTTAGGTTACTTCTTATTTATCATTATTAAATTTTCTATCTACTACAATATTAATATACCTTTTATCTCACCTGACTTTTCTCTTTGAAAAAACCTATATTTCACATCATAGTAGTAACCTTTAATATCAAAAATACCAAACTACTTTATTTCTTCTAATATCTTTAATAAGTAATCCCATGTATTTTTAACTGAAGTTATGCTCATATGTTCCTGTGGAGTATGAACATCATAAAGATTTGGTCCAAAACTTATCATATCTAAGTTTCCAAGCTTTTCATTAAATAATCCACATTCAACACCAGCATGTATAGCAACTATTTTTGCTTCTTTTCCTGTCATATCTTTATATACCTTTTGGCATATCTCTCTCATCTTTGAATTTGGATCATACTCCCAACCTGGATAGTCAGATTTACTACTAAATTCTGCTCCAATAAT
>ERZ791785.1482-NODE-1482-length-11359-cov-9.867657_pt1 | contig 11359 bp, 10 predicted proteins | sample MGYA00509947_ERZ791785 | MGnify/ENA primary metagenome ERZ791785 (study PRJEB30046, sample SAMN00791982) | human gut metagenome | study: EMG produced TPA metagenomics assembly of the A metagenome-wide association study of gut microbiota in type 2...
CACGCAGCTGTTGGTAGTACCAAGGTCGATACCAATGATCTTACTCATAATGAAAGCTCCTCTCAAATTCAGAACGTTTTTTGTTTATGTGATGCTCAAATGTTACCAAGCGGATGTTATATTTGAAAACCCTTGCGGGGTCTTGCAAAATCACTCTGCCACAACAACGGTGGCATGACGGACGATCTTATCGCCCAGCTTGTAGCCCTTCTGGTAAACCGTGATCACGGTGCCGCTCTCCTGCCCATCGGGGGCGGGGATCTGCTGCACGGCATTCATAAAGTTGGGGTCAAAGGGCTTGCCCAGCGCCTCGATCTCCTCCACATGGAGGGCATTCAGCGCCTTGGCTGCTTTGTCCAGCGTCATGGTCACGCCCTTCTTGTAATTCTCGTCGGTGGTGGGGGCGTTGGCCGCCATCTCCAGCGTATCCAGAATGGGGATGATCTGGTTCACGGCAAAGGACACGCCGTCGTTGAACTTCTGGTCAGCCTCACGGGTGGAGCGCTTGCGGTAGTTCTCATACTCGGCGGCCATCCGCAGCAGCTGATCCTTGGCCTGATTGGCATTCTTCTCAGCCGCGTCCAGCTTTGCCTTCACGGCCTCCAGCTCCCGGGCCTTCTTGTTGAAGAAGCCATCCTTTTTCTTGGGGTCTGCCGCTTCAGCGTTCGTCTCGGGAGCCGCTGCCTGCTCAGGTGCAGTTTCCGGGGCGGCCTGCTCGGCGGTGTTGGGCTCCACGGCAGATTCTTCTGCCTGCGGGGTCTTTTTTGTTTCTTCGCTCATTCCAGGTCCTCCTTATAGATCACAGTCCGCCGGGGTGCGGCTGCCTGCGGGGTATCTTTTCGTTTGCCGCTCATTCCTTCGCCAAGCTGATCGGCAAAGGTGTGGAGCAGCGGCATCAGCTTTTGGAAGGGCATCCGGGTGGGGCCGATGAGGGCCACGGAGCCCCAGAGGCCTCCGCCCACCAGATACCGGTCACTCACGATGCACAGGCCGGGGATCTGAGGTTCCAGATCCTCGCCCAGCAGGATGCTTTCGCTCTGCTCTGCCGGGGGTGCAATGAGGGCGGCGGCCTGCTCTTCGTCGTTCAGCAGGCTCAGGATGCTGCCCACCTTGCCGTCCAGCTGGGGCCAGTCCAGCAGGTACTGCTCACCGCCCAGATACACATGGGGCTGGGTGGAATCCTGCAGGATGGCGGCGGCGGCGCTGATCACCGGCACCAGCTCCGGGCTGATCTGGCTGCACAGCTCTGCAAGGAGCCGGGGCGACAGATCAACAGGAGCCACAAAGGTCAGGTTCCGGTTGAGCAGGGCGGCAAGCGCCGCCGCATTTTCCCGGGAAAGACCGGTGCGGACCCGCGCCACACGGGTGCGGACATAACCGGCAGTGGTCACAGCCAGCACCGCTGCGGCGCTGCGGCCCACCTGCACCACCTCGTAGTGGGCGATGCAGAGATCCTCAGCACAGGGGGTGCTGACGGCGGCGGTGCAGCCGCTGATGGCGGCCAGCGCCTTGGCGGCACCCTGTGCCAGCTTTTCCGGCTCGTGGTCAAGGCTTGCGAACACCGCGTCCACACGGGCGCGGGTCACACGGTCCAGCGGCTGGTCATCGGTGAGAAGATGATCCAGATAATAACGGTAGCCCTTGGCACTGGGGACACGGCCTGCGCTGGTGTGGGGCTGCTCCAGCAGACCCAGCTTGGTCAGCGCGGCCATCTCGTTGCGCAGCGTGGCACTGGAAACTGCCATATCAAAGTAGTTTGCCAGCACACTGCTGCCCACGGGCTCGCCCTCGAGGCCATACAGCGCAACGATCGCCTGCAAAACACGCTGCTTGCGTGCATCCATCGTCATAGCGCCTGCCTCCTTCGTTCGCTTTTCGTTCTTTAGCACTCCTTCTTCCTGAGTGCTAAGACCATTATATCCAATTTTGCGGCGCTGTCAATAGCTTCTCAGAAAAGTTTTGAAAGATTCATAATTCTGTCATAAAGCTGGCCGCACCCTCTCCGTCATTGCTTGCGCAATGCCACCTCTCCCGAAGGGAGAGGCAAGACATCACAGAGAACAGATGCTGCTAAATCTGGGATTGCCCTTGGCTCCCCCTTTGGGGGAGCTGGCAAAGCCGAAGGCTTTGACTGAGAGGGTGAGCCTGTTCACAAAAAAAGCCGCCACACATCGCTCTGTGCAGCAGCTTCTCTATTATAAGGTATTACTCCTCCATCTGCTTTGCCAGAAATGCCGCCGCCACGTTCACCGCCTTGAGCTGGGCGGCATCGGGCTTGGCAGTGCGGTCCTCCGTAAGCAGGCCCACACTGCCGGTGACATCTCCCGCCGCAATGATGGGCACAGCGCACAGCAGCGCCCGGGGTGAGCCCTCACAGGGCAGCAATGCCTTTTCGGGGCTGCCATCGCTCTGGTAGGGCTTGCGGCTGTCCATCAGCTTTTCCAGCGGCTGGCTCACGCTGCGGTCTGCCAGATCCCGCCTGCCCGCACCGGATGCCGCCAGAATGCGGTCCCGGTCTGAGACAAAGGCCGTCAGGGCAAAGCACTTGCTCAGCACATCCACATACTGGGCCGTCACCCCGCTCAGTTCCCCCATGGGCGAATACTTTTTGAAGATGACCTCACCGTCCCCCGTTGTGAAGATCTCCAGCGGGTCTCCCCTGCGGATGCGCTGGGTGCGGCGGATCTCCTTGGGGATGACCACCCGCCCCAGCTCATCGATGCGGCGCACGATGCCGGTTGCTTTCATAAGGTTCCCTTCCTTTCCATGTTCCGGTTTTGCTTCCAGATTTCTGCGAAGTATGGTTATTCTGTGGAAACAGGAAGGGAATTATTCATCCAGCTCCTGCCGGAGCGCTGCTTATCCTCATACATCCGGTGGTCGGCCAGGATGCGGATGGCACGCACATCGTCGCTGTCGCAGGGGTAGACCGCACAGCCGCAGCTGGTGCCAACCTGCACCTCTGCATCCTTCAGGCGGTAAGGCTCCCGGATGGCTGCCTTGATCTTTTCCATCCGGCTCTTGCAGAACCCCTCCGTTACGGTTCCGTTGACGATGAGGGCGAACTCATCCCCGCCGATGCGGAACACCGCATCGCTCTCCCGCACGCAGCCCCGCAGGCGGCTGGCCACCTCCTTGAGCAGCTGGTCGCCCACATCGTGGCCGTAACGGTCGTTCACAGGCTTGAAACGGTCAAGGTCGAGGTAGAACAGGACAAACGGTGTCCTGTTCAGCTCGTTTTCTTTCAACAATGCGTCAAAATAGCGTTCATTATACAGTCCGGTCAGGCCGTCGGTGTTGGCCAGGTCCTCCATCTGCTGGCGGGCCTCCCCTTCCTGCCGGAGGGCGCGCTCCTTTTCCTCCACGCGCAGGCGGGCATCGGTGCGGACACCGTGCACCAGCACGATGCCTGCGCAGAAGAACAGCCCAGCCAGCAGCAGGATGGTGGCGTTCTGGATCTTCCGCATTCCACTGTCCACCACGCCACGGCCGACGATGCCCACAATGGACAGATGCTGAAAGCCCACAGGCTGGTAGACCAGATAATAGCTCTTGCCCTCAAGCCAGTAGGAAAGGCTGCCGCTGCGGCCCTCTGCCACGTCCTGCCGGGCCCGGGTCAGTGTACCCGCATCCACCTGCGCATACTTCTGCAGGTAGTCGAACAGGTTGTCCATCCAGTCCTCGATCTCGCTCTTGGGCTCCTCCGAGAGCATCACATCACCATCGGGATGGATGATGTAGCAGTCGCTCTGGCCGCCGTAAGCACTGCCGCCGATCAATTCCTCTATGGTCTTATTCCGATAGCTCACGGCAAGGCTGGTGTAGGTGGTGCCGTCGATCTCCACCGGCGCAATGGGCGCAGCGTATACCACCCGGCGCTCCCCGCTCCGCATGATGTAGCTGGACACCGTAGGCTTGCCGGTGCGGTACATCTCCTCAAAGGCCGTCCAGAGGTGATCCACTTTTTCATGCTTGCCCCGGATGCTCCAATATTCGCAGTTTTCATTGAACAGATACACGCTGCTGTACCGCCAGATCTCCCGCTCGGCCTCATAGCTGCGCAGGCGTTCCTCCGCCAGGCCCTCCTCATTGGCAGCCTGCAGGCTCTTGCCCCACTCGTTCAGCATGTTCCAGTTGCTCCGGCTGAAGATGGTAAACGCCTTATCCACCTGCTCATAGGTCTCCAGCAGGTTGCGGGTGCCTTCGTCATAGAACTGCTGCCGGATGTACAGGACGTACCAGCACAGACCTGTCACCACGACCATCGCCAGCAGCAGCGCAGCTGCCGTCCATCTTTCTTTTTTCTTCCACATATTCAGCTTCTCCTCAGCAGAGTCCCAACTCTCTGCCCTTTTCCGGCCGCATTTCCACAGCCTGCGAAACCACGCAATTCCGTCGAATCAACACTACCAAATTCTGCTTTTTCTGTCAAGGCTTTCGTCAAAGATTATTCGCTGCAAATTTGGGGCATTCTTCTATCCTTTTGCTGCTGTGTATGTTATAATAAAATGTATGGATTTCCGAGGGGGTGCTCTTATGCAGCAGATCGTGATATTGGGCGGCGGTGCAGCGGGCCTTGCCGCCGCATTGGCCGCCGCCCAGTCTGCCCCGGCAGGGGCAGTGCGGGTGACGGTGCTGGACCGCAACCCCAGGTGCGGCAAAAAGCTGTTGGCCACCGGCAACGGCCGCTGCAATTTGGACAACACCGGCATTGCACCGGAGCAGTATTTCACCGCTGATCCCGCCGCCCTGCGGCCCCTGCTGGCCGCGGTGGATGCCGCCGCACCGCTGGAATGGTTCGCGGCGCTGGGCCTGTACACCCGCACCGATGAGGCCGGGCGGGTGTACCCCTACTCCAACCAGGCCGCAGACGTGCTGGCCCTGCTGGAAGGCCACCTTGCCCGGCTGGGCGTGGAGGTGCGTACCGGCTGCACTGTGCAGACCCTGAGCCAGAACCGCAGCGGCTACACCATCCTGTGCGAGGATGCCGAGGGTCAGGACCAGACCCTGCGGGCCGATGCCGTCATCTGCGCCATGGGCGGCAATGCCGGGCCGCAGTTCGGCACCGACGGCTTCGGCACCCGATTCGCCGCCCAGTGCGGCGGAAAGCTGGAGCCGCTGTACCCCTGCCTGACCGCCCTGCAGACAGCAAAGCCCAACCGATCTCTGGCCGGCATCCGGGCCAAGGCCGCCGCCACCCTGCTGGACCTCGACCGCCACTGCACCGTGGCTGTGGAAAACGGCGAGGTGCAGTTCACGGACTACGGACTTTCGGGCATCTGCATCATGCAGCTGTCCGGCCATCTGGCCCCGGGGCGGGGGCCAAAGCGTCCGGCCGTGGAGCTGGACCTCTTCCCCATGCTGGACGAGACTGCCCTGACCGCCCTGTTTGCGGCCCGGGTGCCCCTGCTGCCGGGCAAGGCACCTGCGGATTTCTGGACAGGTCTGCTCAACCCCAAGCTGGGCCGCGCCCTGTGGGCAGCGGCAAAACTGCCTGAAAAACCGGTGGATACCCTGCCGGATGCCGCCTGGCAGGTGTTGGCCAACGCGGCCAAGCACTGGCTGTTCGAGGGCCTGACCCCCTGCGGCTGGAAGCAAGCCCAGACCACCGGCGGCGGCCTGAGCCTGACCGAAGTGACCCCCAGCTTCCAGTTCAAGGGCTGCCCCGGCCTTTACTTTGTGGGTGAAACGCTGGACTGCGCCGGCAGCTGCGGCGGCTTCAACCTGCACTGGGCCTTTGGCAGCGGCATCGCCGCCGGGCGTGACGCGGTGCGGAGCCTGAAGCGGCCTGCCCCGAAGCCAAATAAAAAGAAGCGATAAAGAAAGACCCTCTCCATCCCGCATCTGACAGACAGACTGCAGGGACGGAGAAGGTCATTTTCGTTTCAGATACGCTTGTGTCTCCCGGACCACCACTCCCGAAAGCCCCACTACGCCCACAAGATTGGGCAGCATCATCAGGCCGTTGAAGGTATCGGAGAGCGCCCAGGCCAGATCCAGCTTCATCACAGCACCCACCAGCACCATGGCCGCAAACACCAGTTTATATCCTGCGGCGGCACGCTCCCCCAGCAGATACACCACTGCCCGGGTGCCGTAATGGCTCCACCCCAGCGTAGTGGAATAGGCAAACAGCAGGACCGACACCGCGATGAACTGCGGCCCGAACGCCCCAAACACCGTGGAAAAGGCCTGCCCCACCAGTGCGGAGCCTTCCACGCCGGTCAGGGCCGCACCGGTGTCCAGATCCACAAGGCCGCTGGTGAGCACCACAAGGGCCGTGAGGGTGCAGACCACCATGGTATCTGCAAACACCTCGAACATGCCCCACATTCCCTGCTGGACAGGCTCCTCTACGTTGGCCGCGCAGTGCACCAGCACCGACGCGCCCAGTCCTGCTTCGTTGGAAAAGGCTCCCCGCTTGAATCCCCAGCTGATGGCCCGGGCCATGCCGTAACCCAGCACCCCGCCCCCGGCGGCCTGCAAGCCAAGCGCCCCCCGGAAGATGGCCGCGAATGCCGCCGGAACAGCCGCCCAATGGACACAGACCACGGTCAGCGCCCCGAACAGGTAGAACAGGGCCATGAGCGGGACGATGGCCTCCGTGACTGCGGCCACCCGCTTCAGCCCGCCCAGTATGACCCGCCCGGTGAGCAGGGCCAGCACGATGCCCGTTGCCACCGGCGGCACCCGGAACACCGCCTGCAGATTGCCCGCGATGGAGTTGATCTGGCTCATGTTCCCCATGCCGAAGCTGGCCAGCACGCAAAAGCAGGCAAACAGCACCGCCAGTGCCCGGCCAAAGCCGCCACCCAGCCCCTCGGCCAGATAGTACATGGGCCCGCCGCACCATTTTCCGGCGGCATCCCGGCGGCGGTAGCAGATGCCCAGCACGTTCTCGGCATAACTGGTCATCATCCCCAGCAGGGCCATGACCCACATCCAGAACACAGCCCCTGGCCCGCCCGCCAGAATGGCTGCCGCCACACCCACGATGTTGCCGGTGCCGATGGTCGCCGCCAGCGCTGTGCAAAGGCTCTGAAACTGGCTGATGGCTTCATCGTCCGTGTGGGCGGTCACATTCCGGTCCAGGAAGATGGCCCCGATGGTGTGCCGCATCCAGTACCCGAAATACCGCAGCTGGAAAAATCCGGTGCGCACCGTCAGCAGGCAGCCGGTGCCAAACAGCAGCGCCAGCCCCACCGGCCCCCATACCACACCGCTGACCACCGCATTCACCCGCACCAGGCTCTCCCACATACACAAACGCCCCCTGTGCTCTACTGTATGGCACAGGGGGCGTTTTCATGCCCGGGCAGCGATTTCTGTATAAAAAAGCACATCCCGGCCCACCCTGTTCCAAAACGGAACGGAGGAACACGGGATGCACAAGAACGGTTGGAGACCCTTCTGGGCGGCTTTGGGGGCGGCACTTCTGGTGCTGCTGCCGCTGGTGGGCGGCACAGTCCTGCTCACCCGGCAGATGGTGCGCACCCGCATCCAGACCGCCCAGCCCCAGAGCGGGGTGCCCATCCAGTTACCCCGGGCCGAGCACCGGATGACCCTGCTTCTCTGCACCGCCGGGGAGCAGCCGGGCTTTTTGCTGGTCTACCTGAACGCCGCCCAGAACAGTCTGAATCTGCTGGCCGTGCCGGAGGAGCTGACGGTTCCCTTCAACGGAGAGACTGCCAGCCTTGCCCACTGCTACGGAGCGGCGGGGCCCGCCCGGTGCCGTCAGGCGCTTCTGGAGGTGCTGGGCCTGCCGGAGGATATGCTTTATCTGGCGCTGTCCCCCGCCGTGCTGGAAAAGACCGCTTCCCGTTACGGGCCGGTGCGGGTGGGGTTTTCGGGGGCACTGACTGCCGATGAGCTGGCCGAAACCGGGCTTTCCGCCGCCGTGCAGAGCATTTCGGCCAAGGAGGCCCACGCTCTGCTCTCCGGCTGGGATGCGGACGGCACCCTGCCGCCTGCCCGCCGGGCCGCCGCCCGAGCGGCAGTATGGGAAGCCTTTTTCCGGCAGGACCTCGCCCTGCTGCCCGCCACCCTGCCAGATGCCCTGCGGGCCAGCAGCGCGGCCCTGCTCACCGACTTTGCAGCACAGGATTATACCCTGCTGGGCACAGTCCTGGAGTTTCTGGCCAACAACAGCGCCCTCCCCCACGCCGAAGCTCTGCCCGGGGCGTGGGATGCAAAAGCGGGCACTTACACGGTCACAGACGCTTCCCGGGCGGCGGTGCAGACCTTCCTCAGCGTTTCGCCCGCCTCGGGGAATGATGCCTCGCTCAGGGAGCCATAGCCCAGCACAAACGTACCGGAAAAATCCTGTTCCCCGCCGGTCAGGTCATAATCGCTCAGCAGGCTCAGGGCCACGCCCTGCGCCTTTGCGGCGGCGCGAAGGGCGGCATCCGGCGGGGCATTTTTCAGACTTGCCAACAAATGCAGGCCGGTATGCAGGCCGGTCAGGGTCAGCTCATCCGGCGCAAAAGCAGCGCGCAGAGAGACAGCCAGAGCATCCCGCCGGGCCTTGTAGGCCACGCGCTCCCGGGCAAGATGCCGGGTAAAGTAGCCCTCGCGGATGAAGCGGGCCAGGGTCTGCTGCTCAAACCGGCTGACGGTGCCGGAATAGATCCGGTACTTTGCCCGCCAGGCGGGCAGCAGCTGCCGGGGCAGCACCATATAGGCGATGCGGATGCCGGGGGCCAGACTGCGGGAGCAGGTGGAGAGGTAGACCACCGGGCCGTCGGCCCCGGCCATGCCCTGCAGGCTGGGCATGGGGCGGGTATCAAAGCGGAACTCCGAATCGTAATCGTCCTCTATGATATACCGCTGGCCCGGGCAGCGGGAGGCCCAGTGGAGCAGCTCCGTGCGGCGGCCCGCCGGCATGGTCACGCCCGTGGGGAACTGGTGGCTGGGCGTGACATAGCACACCGCCGCGCCCGAGCCGGACAATGCCTCAACAGAAAGGCCGTCCGCATCCACAGGCAGGCAGCAGCACGCCACACCGTTGTTTTCCAGCACCTGCTTCGCGCGCTGGTAGCCGGGATTCTCCACCGCCGTTTTGCCGGGCAGGAGCGGGGCCAGCAGGCTCAGTAGATACTCCATACCGGCACCCACCACCACCTGCTCGGCGGTGCACCGCACGCCACGGTATTCCTCCAGATAGTCCGCCAGCGCCTGCCGCAGCTCCACGTCCCCCTGTGCATCGCCATGGGTCAGCAGCTGGGGCGAGGAATAGAGCAGCTCCTTCTGCAGCCGGGCCCATGTGCGGAACGGAAACAGCCCCGGGTCCACGCCCCGGGTGGACAGATCGAGCCGGACGGGCGGCTCGGCTGCTTCCGGCGGAGCGGCAGACACCGGGGGCGGCACTTCCTCGGGCCGGGTGGGCAGGGCAAGATATTCCTGTACATAAAAGCCGCTGCGCTCCCGCGGCTCCATGTAGCCCTCGGTCGCCAGGATCTGATATGCCGCGTCCACCGTGTTGACAGACACCGACAGCTCTGCCGCCAGCCGCCGCTTGCCGGGCATCCGGGTGCCCGCCGGAATGGCCCCGCTGCGCATTTCGACGGCAAGGCTCTCATAGAGCTGCTCGTACAGCGGCACCCCGCTGGCGGCATCCAGTGCTGTTGTCAGATGAAACATAAGACCTCTCCCCTTTTTGGATGCTTTGCCAAACTGACCCCATAAAAAAACTTTATTCTGGTTATTTTCATGGTGCCAGTTTCGCGTATAATAGGAGCATACCAACTACACACCCAAATGTCAAGTAGTTTTATGGGTAAGTTGCTTTGAAACGGACGAACGATCCTGCAGAGCAGCACGGAGGGGGTTCGCCCCGAAGAAATTTGGAGGGAAAAATCATGTCTACAACTGCAATGTGGCTGCTGCTGGCTGTGGTGATCGTTGTCATCCTGTTCGGCAGTGTGCTGTACAAGCGCACCTTTACCACCAAGGAGCTGGCCCTGACCGGCGTTATGGCCGCGCTGAGCCTGGTGGCATACCTGTTCTTCCGCGTGCCGTTCTACGGCGGCTCCTCGTTCCATCTGGGCAACACCTTCACCGCCCTGACCGCCCTGCTGCTGGACGGCGTTTCCGGCGGCCTGGCCGGTGCGATCGGTCTGGCTCTGGCCGATATCCTGGCCGGTGACCCGGGCTATGCCGTGACCACCTTTGTGCTGAAGTTCATCATCGGCATCACCTGCGGTGCCGTGGCCCACAAGGTGTTCAAGCTGCGCGATCTTGACCGCCACAGCAAGGGCTACCTGCTCAAGGTCATCGTGGCAGGCGGCTCCGGCCTGCTGCTGAACGTCATCACCGACCCGTTCCTGGGCTATTTCCGCAACATTTACATCTTTGGCCAGGAGTACACCGTGGCACAGGCCCTGTCCAAGATCGCCGGTGGTGTCACCTTTGTCAACAGCGTAGCCTCCACCATCTGCGTGGTCATCCTGTATCTGGCCCTGCGCCCGGCTCTGGAGCGCGCCGGTCTGCTGCCCAAGGGCGAAAAAAAGTAAGCCTCTCATCTCTTTCTGACGCATAGATGGAAAGCCCCCAGCCTGTATCCTCAACATGATATGCTGCCCCTAGAGTAGACAGAGTAAAAAGAAAACTCTGCGTACTCTGGGGGTATTTTCATGGTAAGCAAGAACAATCACGATACAGCGGAGGTAAAATATCAAAAAAATGTCCCGTGTTGGACGCTGCAAGCTCACGTCCGTGCCATGAATCGAGCGTCCTAACGCCAATTTGTACAAAAAATTCGCCGTTTCCTTGTGGAAACGGCGAACAAAAATCTTATATTATTTTTCTGTCTGCCTGACGGAGCACTTCACGGGCAGGCGGGACAGGAGCGCAGAAGATCAGCCCTCGATGAGCTCAACGGTCTTCATCTTGACGGGGGTGGTGGGCTTATCGTTCCAGTCGGTGCGGACGGAAGCGATCTTGTCCACAACCTCCATTCCGGCAACCACCTTGCCGAAAGCGGCATACTGGCCGTCCAGATGGGGAGCGTCCTTGTGCATGATGAAGAACTGGCTGCCGGCGCTGTTGGGGTTCATGCTGCGGGCCATGCTGATCACGCCGCGGGTATGCTTGATGGGGTTGTTCACACCGTTTGCAGCGAACTCGCCCTTGATGTTCCAGCCCGGGCCGCCGGTGCCGTTGCCCAGCGGGCAGCCGCCCTGGATCATAAAGCCGGGGATGACACGGTGGAAGGTCAGGCCGTTATAGAAGCCCTCGCTGACCAGCTTCTTGAAATTCTCACAGGTGATGGGGGCGACTTCCTCATTCAGCTCAATGTCGATGATGCCGCCGTCTTCCATAGTAATGCGAACCATAACGCTACAATACTCCTTTTGTGTTG
>ERZ791785.1484-NODE-1484-length-11347-cov-2.537106_pt1 | contig 11347 bp, 8 predicted proteins | sample MGYA00509947_ERZ791785 | MGnify/ENA primary metagenome ERZ791785 (study PRJEB30046, sample SAMN00791982) | human gut metagenome | study: EMG produced TPA metagenomics assembly of the A metagenome-wide association study of gut microbiota in type 2...
AAATAGTTAAAAAGTTCAAAAAGACAAATGAATATGCTAAAAGTAAAGGTTTTGAAATAATAGTTGATGTAAGTCCAGCTGTATTTGATAAGCTAGGAATCAGCTATGATAACCTAAGTTTCTTTAAAGAAATAGGAGCAGATGGAGTAAGATTAGATGAAGGTTTTGGTGGATTCCAAGAAGCATCTATGACATTTAACCCAGAAGGTTTAAAGATAGAAATAAATATGAGTAACTATACTCACTATATTGATACAATAATGGATTATATGCCAAATAAAGAAAAGTTAATAGCTTGTCATAACTTCTATCCTCATAACTATAGTGGACTAAATTTTGACCACTTTATGAGATGTACAGAAAAGTTCAATAAACTTGGATTAAAAACAGCTGCATTTATAACAAGCCAAAATGAGAATACATTTGGTCCATGGCCAGTAACTGATGGACTACCAACTTTAGAAATGCATCGTAACCTACCAGTTGATGTTCAAGCTAAGCATTTAATTGCTTTAGATAACATAAATGATATTATAATTTCAAATTGTTATCCTACAGATGAAGAATTAGAAGCTATAGGATCAATGAGAAAAGATATGGTTACATTTGATATTGTATTAAATGAAAATACACCAGAAATAGAAAGAAAAATACTTTTTGAAGAAATGCATTTCCATAGAGGGGATTACTCTGATAATTTCTTAAGATCAACACAAAGTCGTGTTAAGTATAAAGGACACTATTTTGCATTATTTAATGCTCCAGAGATAATAAGAAGAGGAGATGTAATAATAGAAAGTAGTGAATATGGCCATTATGCAGGAGAGCTTCAAATAGCTTTAAGAGATATGGTTAACAGCGGTAAGACTAATGTAGTTGGACATATAAGAGAAGAAGAAGTATTTATCTTAGATTACATTAAACCATGGCAAAGATTCTGCTTTAAAGAAGCAAAATAAGGTGTGAGCAATAGCTCACACTTTATTTTTTTATTGATTCAGTTATTTAGGAGAATTTTAGTTAAGTAAACACTTAATTATAATTGATAATAATTATTAGATAATATATAATACTTTATATAATAAGATTTTGAAGGTGAAGTTATGAGTGTAAATATTAAGAAGTTATATAATGATCCACTATATATAAGAAATATTGAGAATCCTACAGAGGATGAACAAATTGAAGCTGTAAAGAGAAACGGGATGGTTATAAAATTTATAAATAATCCATCAAATGTTGTTAAGAGAGAAGCTATTTTAAATAATCCATTATGTATAGAATATATAGAGGATTTACCAGAGGAGTTAGCAATATTAGCAGTACAACTTTTATGGAACTCTATAAAATACGTAAAAAACTTAACTAACAATATTATGAGAGAAGCTGTTAAATCTAAAGGATGGGCTATTCAGTTTATAGAAAATCCACCAGAGGAGATTAAGCTTTTAGCAGTAGAAAAAGATTTTGATGCAATAAAGTACATAAAGAATCCAAGTGAAGAAGTTCAAATAAGAGCTATAGAAACTTACTGGGGAGCTATAAGATTTATAGATAATCCTACATTAGAAGCTAGAAGATGTGCTATAAAAATTGATGAAGAATCAATAAATTATATTATGAACTATGATTTTGATGATTTAAAGATATTTATAGGAGATAACATAAACATAGTAAAGTATGTTTATGATTCAATAGATATAGATACTATATTAGAGATTATAAAAGAAAAGATATGTAAAGATGATATTGATTATAAATATATGAGAGACTTCTTAGAATTAGAAGTATTAGAGATGGATAAGATAGACTTCGTTAAGAATTATGGAAGTAAAAATGCGAAGATGACATTAATAGATTATAAATTAGGGCTTTAGTAAGTAAATAAGGAGCAGATAAAAATGAATTTTACAGAAGCAATGAATACTATTGAATTAGTAACAATGACTAATGATGTTCCACTAATAATAGGGGAAAGTGGTATAGGAAAAACTTCAATGGTAAGACAAATAGCTAAGAACAATAATTTAGCTATAGTAAATATAGATGCTAACCTTTTAAAGGAAGGTGAAATAGGGGGGCTTCCATTTGTAAATAACGGAAGAACTGAGTATGCTACACATTACAAGTTAACAGAAGTATCTTCTTTATTGAATGATAACAAGTATGATGGTGTAGTGCTATTTATAGATGAATTAAACAGATGTGAACATGCTGTTCAACAAGAATTAATGAATTTGATTTTGAATAGAGAAATAAACGGATACAAGCTTGATTCATCAGTAAAGATAATTGCAGCAATGAATCCATCAAATAAGTATGATAATTTTGAAAATAGTGATTATCAAGTTATTGATATGGATGCTGCCCAAGAAGATAGATTCGTATGGGTTGAAGTTGATTCAGACAGTAAAGAATGGATTAAATGGGCAATGACTGATGAAGCTGATATTGAGGAAGAGGTGATAGAATTTATATCACAATTTCCAAACTACCTTCATATGCCTTATGCAAATGAGAATATAAAACCAACGCCTAGAAGTTGGGAGAGAGTATCTAAAGCATTTAAAATGTATAAAAATAATAAAGATAAATATAGTGAAGCTATTATTTTCAATGCTGTAAAAGGTAATGTAGGTGGAGGAATAGCTACAGACTTTATTGGATTTGCTAGAAACTTTAATAGTCCTCTTATAAAAGCTGAAAATCTTCTAGATTATGATTTTATACCATATGAAATTAAGGAAATGATTCAAAAAGAAAATCATTCAAGATTATATATGTTAGCAAAGAGATTAGTACAATTATTAAACGAAGAAGAAAATAGAGATAAGATTAAGATATTAGGAGAGGTTTTAATGTGCTATCCTAAAGACTTAAGATTAGGCGTTATGAAAGATATAAAAGAGGATTATAATGGTGGATTATATAAGGAAATTTTAAGTCAAGATACCTTTATAGAAGCTTTCTTTGATATCTACGAATAGAGGTAGTATTATGAACTTTGATGTATTTAAAGATGAGCTTATTAAGGATTATATAGAGCTAAATACTAAATCAGATTTTGATAAGAAATTTTTGAGTTTAATAGAAGCATTAGTTATTGAAATGATGGAAAATGAAGATGCTTTTTTCGGGTCTTTTATGATTCAGACTAAAAGAAATGTTGATTTTGATATAGAATGGCCAATTGTAACAATACCTGTAACTGATGGATTTAGAATGAGTTTTAATCCAAAAAGTTTTTTATCTTATACTAAAAATGAAATGAAGGCTTTAATAAAGCATGAAATATATCATATTATGTTTAATCATTATGAGCGTGAAAGAGATTTAAGGCAAAGATATGATAAATTAGCAGTAAATATTGCATTAGATATATCAATAAATCAATTTATAAAAAATATACCTATGGAGTATACTAGGCTTCATAATATAAATATGAAATATAATTTAGAATTACAAGAAAATATGAGTTGTGAGTATTATGCTGAAAAGCTTCATAAGGCCATAAATGATAAAAAAGAACCTTTAAAGATAGATACAAAAGATAAGAGCGATATAAATATAAAGAATGCTCATGATTTATGGTGGCAATCTTCAATTTCCCAGGAAATTAGCAGAAACTTAGCAAAAACTGTAGCTATAAACTCTTATAATGGAAAAGCTCCAGATGAAATAGGACAAATTATACTAGGCTACGAAGAAAAAGCTGAAATATCGTGGCAGAAGTTATTAAAAAAAATGATTCCGTCTCTTAGAGCAGGAGCAAAAAAGAGTATAACTAGAAGAAATAGAAGACAGCCAGATAGACTTGACCTTAAGGGAGAGCTACCTAATAATATACCGGAAATATTAGTGGCTATAGATATAAGTGCTTCAATGACTGATGAAGAAATAAATAAGATTATGATAGAAATTTTAGAAATTTCAAAATCAAGAGGTAATATAATTACTGTTATAGAATGTGATGATGAGATAAGAAGAATATATAAAATTAATTCTATTAAAGATATTAAAAAGAGAAAAAGTAATAACGGATCTACAAAGTTTTCTCCAGTATTTAAGTACATTAAATCTAATAATATGAGAAATGTAATATTAATTTACTTTACTGATGGTGTTGGAGAAAAAGAATTAGAAATAGGACCAATAAATAAAAATACAATTTGGGTATTAACAGGTAAAGAAGAATTATCTCTAACTAAATTCTATGGACAGATAAAGAGAATAAGTAAAGATACTGTAGAAGGTACAGGTGGGAGCACCGGACTTGATATGCTAAGAAGCACAGTAGATGAAATACATGTATGTAAATACAACTAAATAAAGTGTGAGTGAAATTCACAGGTGAAAAGTCGACTGTGTCGAAGGGAAAATGCTACTATAGTAACAGGGAAAAGTTAACTACGTTAAAGAGAAAATGATAGTGTCATTGCAGTGAAAGTAGCAATACATATATACTTTCTCTATTGCTGTTGGCAATGGTTTCTCTGTCACGTTAGTGACATTTTTCCTTCAGTTTCAGCTGATTTTCCCCTTTGCACAGCCCACATTCAACCAAATTGCCTCTCACTTTCATTTATTTGCAATGCTAAATTAAGTTGTAATTTATTTAACTCTTTCTCGAAGTTAACAATTATGATATAATTACCATGTCGGGGGGAGATTTATGAATAATAAATTAGATAAAAAAAGTAGTTGTATATTAACTATTACTTTAATTTTATTAATAAGCTTGTTAGTAAACGTTTACCAAAGTATAGCTGGAATAGAATATAAAAAAGAAATTGGAAATGAAATAAATAAGAGTATAGAGGAGATAAGAACAAGAAATGAATCTATCCTATTAACTCTTGAGGGATGTATTTCATCACAGAGTATTACAAGTGAAGAAATATTAACATTGTATAAAAATTATAATTTAATAAATATTGCAGAATTAAACTTATGGGAAAAATACTTAAAGAATATAGAAACTTCATGGTTTAAAAAGGATAATAAGGTAGATTTAACAGGAACTGACCAAAATGAGGTATTTGCTAATATAGAAGGACTAATATATAATTTGTTGATTAATTATATGTCAAATGATATGAATTCAATTAAGTTAGATGATAAATTAGCTATGGATATTTCGGTTATGAAAGAGATATCTTATGAGTTGAACACATATATCAATAGCTTTATGGAAGAGAAGTTAAGTAATTTAGAAGGTGAAGAAAAAGCCGAAAAGATGATTAATAAAGGATATTGGATAGATATATTAAAAGGTATAGAAGAAATAAATAGTAAATATAAAAATTATATGTTTAAATTATAAAAATAGAGCTATTGATATATCAATAGCTCTTATTATTTTTAGTGGTGGCAACCGCCTCCACAAGATCCACATCCACCTTCAACTTCGATAACTGGTTTTAAAGATAAACCTCTTCCACCGTTTTCTTCTGAAGATAATAATTTAAATCCACCAAATTCATCGATTAATTTTGATTCAGCTATGAAAGTAATATCATTCATAGTTTCAACTACGTCATTTTCATTAGCATCGTCAACAGTTATGTTAAATGCTGGACCACTACATCCAAACCCTGCTAAGTTAATTCTTATGCTGAATTTTTCTATTTCATTATCTTGTAAAAATGCCTTAAATTCGTTGTATGCTTCTTCGCTTATTATAAATTTATTCATATTTATTCACCTCATATTATTTATATTCAAATTATATTTATAGTATACCATAATAGTCGGAAATGGCAAGAGGTTTTTTAGGTATATATTGTAAAATAATAACATATGAGAAAAACCTTGAAATTTCTATAAATTGTAAATATAATATTTACTATGTTTAGCATAATATAAAGTGTATAATGGTATTGGGATAAAATTAAAGTACGAAAAATAGAAAGGGATTGTTAAGATTGAAGCCTTTTGATAGAGACTATGTCTTAAGTAAAATAAAGGAATATAATAGAAAGATAAGACCTCGTAAAATTGGTGATTTTGAGATAAAGAGGATAGATGGATTACAAGGAATCGTTCAAGGGTACTTGTATGAAAGAAAAGATAGAATAAGGTTAAAGATAGCAGAACTAGTTCATGATTACGATCATGTTTGGATGAGACTAACACCTTTAGAAATAGAAGGTTCATATTTTGCTATAGAAAGAGCAAAAGGAAAAGTTGGTATAGTAGGACTAGGTCTTGGATATGTTGCTCAAGAAATGGCAAAGAAAGAAGAAGTAGATGAGGTTATAGTTTATGAAATAAGCAAAGATGTAATTGATTTATATAATTGCAATTTCAAATATAATCCTAAGATTACTATTATTAATAAAGATGCTTTTGAAGCAGAATCAGAAGAATTTGATTTTTTCTATGCCGATATTTATGAATATAAAATAACTAGTCAGATTGTTAAAGATTATGAAGCTTTTAATACTTTACATAAGATAGAGGAGTATTCATTTTTTGGAATGGAACATTTTTTATTAAGCTGTAGCTATGAAGAAATAGTATGGGTTTATATACCAGAAAATTGGATGGAAATGGCTAGAGAAGCTTATGATGCATTAGAACAATCAGAATTATTAGATTATTATAAGCCTTTAGATAAAGAGATTGTTAGTGCAGTTTTACAAAAATTTAAAATAGTTCTTGATAAGATGTAGCGAAAGCTACATCTTTTTTTATATAGTTGTCATAAAATAAGTTGAATATATGAAAAAGTTAGTAAAATACAATAATTTGTAGTATTAAATTTCTTGAGAAAATATAATAGTTAAAGATAAAATTAAAATATAATTACATAATACTTTAATATAGTCAATTAATTTTTATTTCTTAATTTAAAATATAGATAACATATTCTCAATAGAAACTTTTACAAATATCTAAAAGATAAGTACATATATAGTACCTTAATCAATGAACATAGTAATCAAATTTATATATGAAAGTGAGAGAATTATGTTTTTTAAAAGTAATTATTTAAAAGAAAATAAATATCATAAATTAAAAATAAATTTGATTATATTATACTTATTAAACTTATCTGATTTATTTTTTACTAAACTTCTTTTGAAACTTGAACCTACAATGTTTATAGAAGCTAATGTTTTTTTAGCACCAGTAATAGATGGATTATTGCCATACCTTTTTAAAATTGTAGTTATAGCAATAATTCTTTATTATTGGTACTTTAGAAGTAGATATTCAAATGAAAAAGAAATTAAGAGATCATTAATTGCGAGTATAGGATTAGTGAGTTTTTATATATTAATAAATTTATTACATCTATTTAATGTTGGATTTATGATTTTGAATTGGCAATATTAATTAGCTTTATAACTTAAGTTTATGAAAAAAAGGTGGATTAAAAAATCCACCTTTTTCGAGTTTATAGGCTGACTGAATTGCAATAGCCTAATTAATTTAGTTAATTATAAAATTACTTTACAACAATATTAACAAGTCTACCTTTAATAACTATAACTTTAACTATTGTCTTGCCTTCAGTAGCTTGAACTATAGCTTCATCAGCTAAAGCAGCAGCTTTAATTCCTTCTTCATCTAAATCAGAAGCAACGTTAATTCTAGCCTTAATCTTACCATTAACTTGGATAGCTATTTCTATTTCATCTTTAACAAGAGCTTTAGCATCATATGAAGGCCAAGCTTCGTTAAATACTGAATAAGAACCAGTTAATAGATTCCATTGTTCTTCAGCAAAGTGAGGAGCAAATGGAGCTAAGATTTTTATAAAGCTTTCACAAACTGTATTTAAGAATTCTAAGTTCTTAACTTCTTCTTTAATATATTTAGATAAAGCATTTATGAATTCCATCATTCTTGCTATAGCAGTGTTAAATTGCATCTTATCAGCATCTTCAGTAACACCCTTAATAGCATTGTTTAACCAGAAGTTTAGTTCTTTTTCAGCTTTATCCATTGTAGTTTTATTATTTTCACCACTTTGAATAGCTTCTCTACACATATCAAGGTATCTTTCTATTCTATCAACGAATCTAGCTACTGACTTAATACCGTCATCACTCCAAGCTCCGCCTTCTGTGTAAGCAAAACCAAACATTAGGTACATTCTAAATACGTCAGCACCGTATTCTTTAATGTAATCATCTGGAGATATTGTATTTCCTTTAGATTTTGACATCTTTAATCCGTCTGGTCCTAGGATAAGTCCTTGGTGAGTTAAGCTCTTAAATGGTTCATCGAAGCTTAAGTAACCCATATCTCTTAAAGCTTTAGTAATAAATCTTGCATATAATAAGTGCATACAAGCGTGCTCTGGTCCACCAACATATTTGTCAACTGGAAGCATTTTATCTACTAATTCCTTATCAAATGCCTTTTCAGTATTCTTATTATCAACATATCTCATTTGATACCAAGATGAACATACGAATGTATCTAATGTATCAACTTCTCTCTTAGCTGGTTTACCACAGCAAGGACAAGTAGTATTTACGAACTCTTCACACTTAGCAAGTGGTGATTTACCATCTGGAGCAAATTCAACGTTGTATGGTAATTCTACTGGAAGATCTTTTTCTGGAACTGGAACAGCACCACAATCATCACAGTATATTATTGGAATTGGAGCACCCCAGTATCTTTGTCTTGAAACTAACCAGTCTCTTAATCTGTAATTAACTTTAGCAGAACCTAAGTTGTTCTCAGCAAGTTTTGCAACTATAGCCTCCTTAGCTTCTTCAGTAGTTAATCCATCAAATTCTCCAGAGTTAACTAGTTTTCCATATTCGCAGTATGGAAGTTCGATTTCTTCGCCTTTTTTGCTCACTATAACTCTTTCTATTGGTAAGTTAAACTTAGTAGCAAAAGCAAAATCTCTTTCATCATGAGCAGGAACAGCCATAACAGCACCAGTACCGTAAGTTGCAAGTACGTAGTCACCAACCCAGATTGGAACTTCTTTACCGTTTATAGGATTTATAGCATATGAACCAGTAAATACACCAGTTTTTTCTCTTGATAGAGATTGTCTTTCTATATCAGATTGCTTCTTAGCAGCCTCTTTATATTCTTCAACTGCAGCTTTATTTTCAGCAGTAGTTAATTTATCTACTAATTCATTTTCAGGAGCTAAAACAACATAAGTAACACCATTTAAAGTATCAACTCTAGTTGTGAATACATCAAAGCTAAGATCTGAATCCTTAACCTTGAAAGTAACTTCAGCACCAGTAGATTTTCCTATCCAGTGCTTTTGCATAGCAACTGACTTTTCAGGCCAATCTAAAGTATCTAGTTTTTCTAATAGTTCATCAGCATACTCAGTTATTTTGAAGAACCATTGAGTTAAGTCTTTTTTAGTAACTTCTGTTGAACATCTTTCACAAGCACCATCAACTACTTGCTCATTAGCTAAAACTGTATTACAAGATGGACACCAGTTTACAGGAGCTTTCTTTCTGTAAGCTAATCCGTTCTTTAATAATTGTAAGAACACCCATTGAGTCCATTTATAATATTCAGGAGTACAATTTATAACTTCATTTTCCCAGTTAAACATAGCCCCCATAGCTCTTAATTGTTCTTCCATTGTCTTGATATTCTTTTCTGTAGAATCCCAAGGGTGGATACCTGTTTTAATTGCAAAGTTTTCAGCTGGTAATCCGAAAGCATCAAATCCCATTGGTTGGAATACGTTGTAGCCTTGCATCTTTTTTAATCTTGCCCAAGAATCAACAGGTCCATAGTTAAACCAGTGACCAGCATGTAATTGGCTTCCTGATGGATAAGAGAACATCTCTAAAACATAAAGCTTTTCACCTTCGGCATCAGGATTAAATTTATAAAGTTCAGTTTCTTCCCACTTTTTTTGCCATTTTTTATCTATGGCAGTTCCGTAGTTACTCATATTTAAAACCTCCTCGTTTAGTCAATTATAAATTAAAAAAAGCCCTCATCTCAATTAAGAGACGAAAGGCATTGTTTCGCGGTACCACTCTTATTAAAACTTTAACTTATAACAGTTTAAAGTTTTCACTCAAATCCGTAACGGGGAATCCGTACTTGCTTTTAACAAGTAAGCTCAAAGGCAAGTTCCTATAATTGTATCACTGTTTTCCACCAAACAACAGCTCTCTATAGATTACAAAAATATAGTACTACTCCTTATCAGTGCAATAATTATTTATAAAAATATGTATTAATTATATAGTAAGTGGTTGTGATAAGTCAATAATGATATAAAAAATGAAAGACAATATTATAAATTAATATATGAAATTATAATATATGATTAATTATCTAATAAGAATATTAAATGCATTTTTGATAAAACTAAACTAAGAAATAATATTTTACAAAGGATGGAGTGTTTTTATGGCAATTTTAAACAGTATTCTAGGGATAGCATTTATATTCCTAGTAGCTTTTTTGCTTTCAAACAACAAGAAAAAGATAAATTGGAGAACTATTATAATTGGATTTTTAATTCAATTTGGATTTGCACTTGCTGCATTAAAATGGAGCGTAGGTAAATTTATATTAAGCAAAATAGCATTAGGAGTACAGTCTGTAATAAACTATGCAAATGAAGGAATAAAATTCTTATTTGGTTCATTAACTAATGATGGAAGTATATTTGCAGTTAATGTATTAGGGGTAATAATATTCATATCAGCAGTAGTTTCAGTATTATACTACTTAGGTATTATGCAATTTGTTATAAAAATAATAGGTGGAGCCTTATCTAAACTTTTAGGTACTTCTAAGTTAGAAACTATATCAGCTTCAGCTAATATATTCTTAGGTCAAACAGAAGCACCACTTTTAATTAAGCCTTATGTTGAAAAACTTACTGAATCAGAACTATTCACAGTAATGGTTGGTGGATTAGCTTCAGTTTCAGGTTCAATTTTAGTTGGATACTCTTTATTAGGTATTCCAATAGAATACTTAGTATCTGCAAGCTTTATGTCAGCACCAGCAGGATTGATTATGGCAAAGATTATAATACCTGAATTAAAACAAGCAAAAGTAAATGATCAAATAGAAATGGTAAAAGATGATTCTGCAAATGTTGTTGATGCAGCAGCTAAAGGAGCTATAGATGGATTAGGTTTAGTTTTAAATATAGCGGCAATACTTTTAGCATTTGTAGCTTTAATAGCACTTATTAATGGTGTAATAGGATGGGTTGGAGGATTCTTCGGAGTAGCTAACCTAAGCTTACAATCTATTTTAGGATATATTTTTGCACCGGTAGCAACAATAATTGGTGTGCCGATGAAAGAATCAATTGCAGTAGGTTCGTTAATAGGTCAAAAGATTATATTAAATGAATTCGTTGCATTTA
>ERZ791785.1491-NODE-1491-length-11230-cov-3.156152_pt1 | contig 11230 bp, 11 predicted proteins | sample MGYA00509947_ERZ791785 | MGnify/ENA primary metagenome ERZ791785 (study PRJEB30046, sample SAMN00791982) | human gut metagenome | study: EMG produced TPA metagenomics assembly of the A metagenome-wide association study of gut microbiota in type 2...
CGAAAAGAAATTTATAGATGAAGCATTTTTAACTAATTGGATAGCACCATTAGGAGCTAATGTTGAAGGATTTGAAAAAGAGCTTTCAGAGTATGTGGGAATAAGGGGAGGATTAGCGTTATCATCAGGAACAGCAGCACTTCATATGGCTGTAAAGTTATTAGGAGTTACAAAAGGAGATATTGTATTTTGTTCAAGCTTAACATTTGTGGCGAGTTGCAATCCAATAATGTATGAAGGAGCAGAGCCAGTATTTATAGATTCAGAACCAGAAAGTTTAAATATGTCTCCTGTGGCCTTAGAGAATGCATTTAAATATTATGAGGAGTTAGGTAAATTACCAAAGGCTGTTATAGTAGTTCATCTTTATGGACAAAGTGCTGATATGGATCCAATAATGGAGATTTGTAATAGATATAATGTACCAATTATTGAAGATGCAGCAGAAAGCTTGGGAGCAACATATAAAGGTATTCAAACGGGGACAATTGGTAAATATGGAATATACTCATTTAATGGAAATAAGATAATTACTACTTCTGGTGGAGGAATGCTTGTATCAGATGATACTGATGGACTACTTAAGGCAAAGTTTTGGTCAACTCAAGCAAGAGATAAAGCAAGACATTATCAACATAGTGAGCTTGGATACAATTATAGAATGAGCAATGTTGTAGCAGGAATAGGAAGGGGACAACTAAGAGTTTTAGAAGATAGAATAAAGAAGAAAAAAGAAATATATGAGCTTTATAAATATGGTTTTAGTGAAATAGAAGAGATAAAAATGGCACCGATAAGAGATTATGGAGATTCAAATTACTGGTTAAGCGTTGTTATCTTAGATGAAACTTCAAAGATAAAGCCAATTGACATAATCTTAGCTTTAGAGGAAGAAAATATAGAATCAAGACCAGTTTGGAAGCCAATTCATCTTCAGCCTTATTATGAAGAATACAGATTTTTTAAGCATAATGAAGATTTAGAAATAAGTGTTGCTGAAGATGTATTTAATAGAGGAATATGTTTGCCTTCAGATACAAAAATGACTATAGAAGAACAAGAATACGTAATAGAAATTATAAAAAATTTATTTAGAGAGATATAAGTTATGTTAATTAAAAGAGTATTTGATATTTTAGTCTCAATGTTGTTATTATTTTTTTTATGGCCTTTGATGTTAATTATTTACTTATCAGTAAGAATTAGCTTAGGAAGTCCTGCATTCTTTCTTCAAGAAAGAGTAGGAAAAGATAATAAAGTATTTAAGATAATTAAATTTAGGACTATGAAGGATACAAAAGATAAGTATGGAAATGACTTGCCAGATTTTGAAAGAGCGACAAGGTTAGGTATATTTTTAAGAGCTACAAGCTTAGATGAACTTCCAGAATTAATAAATGTTATAAAGGGAGAAATGAGTTTAGTAGGACCAAGGCCTCTTTTAACACAATATTTAGGTGTATATAATGAAGAACAAATAAGAAGACATGAAGTATTACCAGGGGTTACAGGATGGGCTCAAATTAATGGAAGAAACTCATTAACTTGGAATGAAAAGTTTGAGCTTGATGTTTGGTATGTAGATAATAGAACATTTTTATTAGATTTAAAGATACTATTCCTAACAGTATATAAGGTTTTAAAGAGAGATGGGATAAACCAAGGAGAAGGAGTAACGATGGAATATTTTAATGGAAGGAATTAGTTTGATTCGCAAGTAAAATATTTTTATTGCGGAAAAGATTAAAAGTATCTGTAGCAGATAAAAAGTTAACTTCATAGAGGTGAAGGATTTTATAACGCAAAGAGAAAGAATGGAATAGCTGTGTGGGGGAAAGGGTAATAACTTAACTTTATAAGGTTAATAGGGGAGTAAGTGAGATACTAAGGTTAGGGAGTGATATAAAGTGGATGATAAGTTGTTTGACTTTGAGGAAATATTTTATTTATTTAAGAAAAAGTTTTGGATTATTATTTTGATAACTATAATTACAACAAGTTTTGGAATATATAAGGTGTCTAAATATCAACCATCTTATAGTGCAAGAGCTAAGATTTTTATTGGCAAAAGTACTGAACTTATGAATTTTTACTCTCAACAGGAATTAGAGTATTATTCACAATTTGTGGACTTATTTAGTGAAGTAGCAAAGATTGATGGATTTTTAGATGAGGCATTTGAAAAAAACAATATAGATGTACCATCATCATCTATTGCTTCAAGATTAAGTTTTTCATCAAATTCTTCAAATGTACCTATTTATACAATTTCTTATTCAAGCTATACAGATAAAGACATGGCAAAAATATTAAATGTAGTTTGTGACGAAATGATAAAAAAGGTAAAAGAAATGATGCCTGAAACAGTTCCTTCTGTTCTTAGCAAGGCTACTGTATCAACTATATATCCTGATAAACGTAAATTACCAATAATGGCTTTTGGGGTAGGAATAGTACTATCAATAGGGTTAATTTTAGTAATAGATTATTTAGATGATAGATTAATATCTAAAAAACAGTTAGAGAAGGCATTACCTATACCAGTTATAGGAGAAATACCAACTCATGAAAAAACTTTTATTAAGGAGGATAAACATGTTAGTAGTAAACAAACTTCCAAGGTCGCTGTCAGCAGAGGCATATAAATCTTTAAGAACTAATATTAAGTATGCGTCTGTAGATAAAAAATTACAAACAATAGTAGTAACAAGTTCTCAACCAGGTGAAGGTAAATCAACAGTAGCAGGAAATTTAGCATATACATTAAGTAAAGATGGAGCAAGAGTGTTACTTATGGATTGTGATTTAAGAAAACCAACACTTCATAAAAAGTTAGATTTAATTAATGAAAAAGGAGTAACAGATTTTTTGGTTGATAAGTGTGATATTAAGCTTTCCATACATGAAGTTGAAGATAACCTTTTTGTAATGCCTTCAGGCTCAAGAGTTACAAATCCATCGGAAATATTAGGTTCTAGAGCTATGGAAGAGTTCTTAAATGATTTAAAGAGAGCTTATGATTATATAATACTTGATACACCTCCAGTTATACCTGTAACTGATGGGTTAATATTGGCAGGGAAAGCAGATGGAACAATATTAGTAGCAAGATCAAGAAAAACTCAAGAAAGAATATTAAAACAGAGCTATAGAGATCTTACAAATATTGGAGCTAATATTATAGGTTCAGTTTTAACTGATTTAGAAAATACAAGATATGATAAATATCATGAATATTATGGAACAGGAAGAATGGGATTTAGAAACAGAAAAAGAAAGTAAAAGTTTAATATTTATAAGTAAAGGGTTAGTGAAATGAAGAATTTAGTTATCATAGGAGCAGGAGGGGTCGGAAGAGAAGTTTCATTAATAGTTCAACAAATTAATGAGATAGAACCAACCTGGAATATGATTGGCTTCGTTGATGACAATATTGACAATTGGGGGAAGGTCATAAACGGGTATTCTATAATCGGAGGAGTTGATTCTTTAGATTTCTTAACTCAAGACCACTATGTAGTAATAGCAATAGCTAATTATGAAGTTAAAAAGAAAATAGTTAACCGACTTAATGGTAGATTTAAGTTTGCAACTATAGTTCATCCTAAGGTATGGATACATGACTTTATGACATTAGGCGAAGGATCAATTATATATGAAGGGGTAATACTTACCGCAAATATTGAAATAGGAAATCATGTAATTATAAGTCCAAAATGTGGTATAGGACATGATTCAATTATTAAAGATTATGTTTCATTATTATGGAATGTAAATGTGTCAGGGAATGATGTGATTGAAGAAGGTGTAATGATGGGGTCAGGTTCAACAGTTATTCAAGGGAAAAAAATTGGTCAAGGTTCCATAATAGGAGCAGGGGCTGTTGTTATTACTGATATTTGTGAGTATAGCACGGCGGTTGGAGTACCAGCAAAAGTAGTTAAGAGTGAAGGGATATTAATTAAGAATTAAGAAGTAAAGAGAAAATAATCGGATATTACTTTATTAAAATCTATATTCAGTTTAGTAGGTAATAGGGATAAGGGGGAGGAATGTGAAAAAAGTATTATATATAACAACTGTGAGTAGAACTATAAATGCATTTTTAGTTCCTCATATTGAGATGCTTTTAGAAAGAGGATATAAGGTTGATTGTGCCTGTTCAATAGATAAACCTATAGATAAAAAGCTAATATCTAAAGGGGTTAGAATATTCGAAATACCTTTTTCAAGAAATCCTTTAGGAATAGGTAATTTAAAGGCTTTTAATAAATTGATAGATATTCAGAGGATTAATGAATATGACATAGTACATGTTCATACACCTATAGCATCTATATATGGAAGATTACTTAAATTTATATTTCCAAAATTAAGAACTATATATACAGCTCATGGATATCACTTCTTAAGAGGTGGATCTAAGTTAGGATGGTTAATTTATTATCCTATAGAAAAGTTTATGGCAAAACTAACTAATGTAACTATAAATATAAATAAAGAGGATTATGAAATTACTAAAAATAAGCTTAAACCTGTGAAGTCATACCTTATGAATGGAGTTGGATTAGGCCTTAATAAGTATAAAAAACTTAGTAGTGAAAAAATAAATGAAAAGAAAAAGGAACTTGATTTAAAGGCATCTGACTTTATAGTATTAATGATTGCAGAGCTTAATAAAAATAAAAACCATATTCAACTTATTAAAGCTATAAAATTATTAAAAGATAAATATTCAAATATAAAAGTTATTTCCGTAGGAGAAGGGAACAAGCTAGAAGAGTTAAAGGAAGAAGTCAATAGGTTAGGTCTAGAAAACAACTTTAAATTTTTAGGATTTAGAACTGATATTAATGAGCTTATAAATGTAGCTGATATAGGAGTTTTACTATCATATAGAGAAGGGCTACCAAGAAGTTTAATGGAGTTTATGGCTTGTGGTAGAAAAGTTGTAGCTACCAATATAAGAGGATGTAGAGATATAGTTTGCAATGATAATGTTGGACAGGTTGTAGAAGTAGGGGATTATGAGGCTACAGCTAAGGCTATAGAGATATATTATTTATTAAATGATAAAAAATTTAAGGTACAAGAAGAGATTGATAAATATGATATTAAAAATATTACAAAAGAATTAAGTGATATTTATGAGGAGATTAATAATGAAATATGCCTGGAAAGAGGATTTGCTTATCAGATGAAAAATTTATTTTTCTAGGCTTTTAAAGAATATAAGATACGTAAGAGGGGAGAAGAGATGGATAGAGTGTTACATATTTTACCTATGAATAAGATGAGTGGTGCAGAAAGAATGGCTTTATTAATGTGTAAAAATTTAAAGTCATTTGAGGCAATAGTAGTATGTGGAGGCGATAAACTTAAAAGAATATTTGAGAAAGATGAAATAAGGAGTTATAGCATAAATTTTTCAAAGAAAAATTTATTAACTGTAATAGTTAAGCTAAAAAATATTATTAGAGAAAATAATATAAAAATAATACATGCTCACGATAATAATGCATCATTAGTAGCTTATTTAACTAAGAGAATATTCAAATTAAATATAAAGGTAGTATCTCATATTCATAGTTGCTATCCTTGGTTAAAAAAAGAAACAATAAATAAAAAGTTAGATAGATATTTGAGGCCAAGATATGATGTAAATATTTTTTGTGGAAATGATGTATATAACTTTTACATAAATAATTCTGATTATATTAATCATCAAACAACAAAGATTTTATCAAATTCAATAGATATAACAATGAATAGAAATATAGAAAGTTATGAGAAAGATAAGATAGAACAGTTATATAATATACCTGAAAATAGAACTGTATTAGGATTTATAGGTAGGTTATGTGATATAAAAGGATTAATTCCATTTATTGATGAAGTTTCGAAAAGGAGAGAACAATTTAATGATTCTATAATCTTATTAGTTGGAAGTGGAGATCAAGAAGTAGAGATAAGAAATTTAATAAATGAATTAAATTTGAATGATTTATTCGTTTTAACTGGATTTCAAGAAGAGGTAAATATATTTTATAAAATTATTGATGTATTCTTTTTACCTTCAAGATATGAAGGATTGCCAATGGTAATATTAGAAGCTATGGCATTTAGTAAACCCATAATAAGTATGAATGTTGGGGGAATAGGAGAAGTAATAAGGGATAATACTGGAAAGGTAATTGAAAGTGGAGATTATATAAAATTTGTAGATGAGTTAATAAAAATAAAAGATAATAAGCAGATACAAAAGTTATATGGGGATAATGCATATAAGTTTGTAATGAATAATTATGATATAAAAAAATATATAAATGATTTAGAGGAAAAATATGATGAGTTAATTGAGGGGATAGTATGAAACCATTATTGACAGTTTTTACACCAACATATAATAGAAGAAAATTATTGACTAGATGTTATGAAAGTTTGAAAAAACAAACATCAAATAATTTTGAATGGTTAATAATTGATGATGGGTCAATTGATGATACAAAGGAATTTGTAGAAAAATGGGTTAAAGAAAATAATAAATTTAACATTAGATATATATATCAAGAAAATCAAGGTATGCATGGAGCGCATAATACTGCATATGAAAACATAAATACAGAATTAAATACTTGTATAGATTCAGATGATTATATGCCTTGTGATGCTGTAGAAAAAATATGTGACTTTTGGAAAAGAAATGGTTCCGATATATATTCGGGTTTCATTGGATTAGATGCTTTTGAAGATGGACAAGTTATAGGAAGCAAAATGCCAGAAGAATATAAATCATCAACTCTTTTTGAATTATATAAGAAAAAAGGTGTTACAGGTGATAAAAAATTAATTTACAGAACAGAGCTTACAAAAAAATATCCATATCCAGTATTTGAAGGAGAAAAGTATGTTGGATTGGCATATAAATATTATAAGCTTGATGAAGAATACGAGTTATTATTAATGAATGAAGTAGTATGTATAGTTGAATATCAAGCAGAAGGCTCATCTATGAATATGTTGAGACAATATATGAGAAATCCAAATGGATTTGCCTTTTACAGAAGAGAAAATATGAAAAACCCTATGGGAGGATTTATTTATAAATTTAAAGAAAATATACATTATATATCGAGCAGTTTAATTTCTAAAGATAGAAAATTTATTAAAGAAAGTCCATGTAAGGTAATGACGGTATTAGCTATTCCAATAGGTTTACTTTTGTATTTATACATTAGAAAAAATGTAAGATTAACTTAGTTAGGAGTGTAATCATGACAGTTTTTTATTTGACTATGTTATCAACGACTATTTTAGCTTTAATAGCACGTTTAGTAAGAAGTAAAAATGAGAAAGCTGGAGTGTTCTTTTTAATAATTATAATAGCTATTTTTGTATTAGTTTCAGGATTAAGATCAGGTATAGGAGATACATATATGTATAGGCATCTTTATAATTTAATTGGACCTGGATATGAAGCTAATGGTGGATATGAACCTGGGTTTATACTATTCTTTAAAATATTAAAATCAATTTCATCTGATTCACAGTTCATGATAATAGTAACTTCACTAATAATAAATGTATTAAATATAGTTACTATTTATAAGTACAGTAAGGATAGTTATTTTGAATTAGGAATATTCATGTATGTTGCATCAGGATATTTTACGGTTACCATGAATGGTATAAGGCAAAGCTTAGCTGCGGCAATAATATTCTATGCAACTACTTTGATAATAAAAGGTAAGTTTAAACAATATTGCGTTGTTATTTTATTAATGTATACGGTACATAGTTCGGCATTAATAATGATACCAGTTTATTTTATTGCTAGATTCAAAGCATGGGAGAAAGTAACTAATAGAGTATATGCACTAGCAATTGTAGGATTATTTTTATATGATCCTCTAATGAAAATAATGGTGAGATTTTTTGGAGATTCAAGATACGCACAATATGCAGATTTTAATGAAGGTGGAGCAAATTTATTAAGAATAGCAGTGTACTTAGTTCCTGTAGTATTAGCTTATTTAAAGAAAGATATTATAAGTGAAAAATGGGAGTATGGAGATATTTTTGTAAATATAAATATAATTTGTATGATAGTGATGCTATTTTCAGCATATAACTGGATTTTCGCTAGGTTTACGATTTATTTTCAACTTTATAGTTTTATATTATTACCGTATATAGTTAAAGAATGCTTAACAGGAAAAGAAAGAAGAGTTATATATTTTGGATTAATATTTTGTTATTTTATATTTTTCTATTATGATCAAGTAATTGCTATGAATATGAGTTATAGTTCTCCATATAGTTTACAGAAGTTATTTGGGATTTACTAATTTAAAGATATGAGGGGATGAATGAATGAGAGTTAAGATATTGCATGTTACAGGTGCTATGAATGTTGGTGGAACTGAAACTATGTTAATTAATTTATATAGAAAAGTTAATAATGAAATGATTTTTGATTTTATTTCTTATAGTGATAAGGAATCTTATTATGATAAAGAGATAAAAAAACTAGGTGGAAGTATAATTAGATTAAAGCCACCAAGTGAAAGAGGATTTGTAGGATCAATTAATGATATAAGAAGTGTAATAAAGAAAAATGGACCATATAATGCTGTTCATACTCATATGCTATTTAATTGTGGAATTGCTATGATTGCAGCTTATTTTTCAGGAATTAAAATTAGAGTATCACATGCCCATACAACATCAGATAATAGTACGAGCTTAACAAGAAAATTATATATTTCTGTAATGAGATTATTAATTAGAATTTTTTCTACTAATTTTCTTGCTTGTAGTGATGCAGCAGGAAGATACCTTTTTGGCGATAACATAATTAATAATAAAAAGTACAAAATACTTCCTAATTATATAGATTACGAAAAGTTTATTAATTCCAATGATAAAAATAAGATTAGGTTAGAGACTGGAATTAAAGAAGATGATATAGTTATTGGTCATATAGGAAGATTCATAACTGCTAAAAATCATACTTTTTTAATTGATGTAGCTAATGAAATGATACAGAAAAATAGTAAAGTAAAGTTAATTCTAGTTGGAACAGGTAATTTGGAAAAACAAATAAAAGAGAAGGTAAAAAAACTCGGTATTGATAGTAATGTTTATTTTTTAGGTGTAAGAGATGATATACCATCTATCTTAAAAAGTATGAATCTATTTATACTTCCTTCAATTAGTGAAGGGTTAGGTTTAGTTTTATTAGAGGCTCAAGCTTCACAGATACCTTGTTTAGTATCAGAAGCTATTCAACCTGAAGTTGATTTAGGTGTTAATTTAATAAATAAAATAAACTTAAGTTGTGGAAAAGAAGAATGGGCAAGAAAAGCATTTGATATTATAGAAAAAAATAATAATAAAAGCATAAATATTGTAAATGCTGTAAAAGAAAAAAAATACGATTTAAATTCAATATTAGATAATTTAAAAGTAGTTTATAATTTGAACTTAAGCTAGGAGGAAAAATGAAAAAAATATTAATATCTTCCTTTGATATGGAGGTTGGTGGTGTAGAAAGAAGCTTAATAAGTATGTTGGATAACTTTGATTATGATAATTATGATGTAGATTTAATGTTGTATAGTCATACAGGAGAATTCATGGATTTGCTTACAGATAAAGTTAAGTTATTACCGGAGATTAAGAAATTAGCTTCTTTTAGAAAAGGAATAAATCAGATAATAAAAGAAGGAAATCTTTTTATTGGAGCATCAAGAATATTAGCAAAATTAAATGGATATATAAGAACTAAAATAAATAATAAAGAGATAGAAAGTGTTATTCAAATGCAATTGATGTGGAAATATTCATTGCCTCTTTTACCTAAATTGGATAAAGAGTATGATGTGGCAATTAGTTATTTATGGCCACATTATTTTATAGCTGAAAAGGTTAAGGCTAAAAGAAAAATAGCGTGGATTCATACAGATTATTCAACTATAGAAACAGATATTAAAGAAGATTTAAAAATATGGGATAAGTTTGATTATATCATGGCAGTTTCAGAGGAGTGTAAAAATGCTTTTCTTAAGAAATATCCAGCTTTGAATGAAAAGGTTAGAGTTATGGAAAATATAACTTCACCTGATTTTATAAAAAGAATGTCTGAAGAAGATATTATTGATGAAATTAAAAAGGATAATAGCTTTAATTTAGTATCAGTTGGAAGATTATCTTATGCAAAGGGTATAGACAATGCAGTCAGAGCACTAAAGATATTACATAGTAAAGGCCTAAGTAATATTAAATGGTATGTTGTAGGCTACGGTGGAGAGGAAGCTATGATAAAATCTTTGATTAAGGAAAATAATCTTGAAGATAAGTTTATATTACTAGGAAAAAAAACTAATCCATATCCATATATGAAAGCATGTGATCTTTATGTGCAGCCATCAAGATACGAAGGTAAAGCAGTTACTGTTACAGAAGCTCAAATACTAGGAAAGCCTGTAATGATAACAAATTATACAACAGCAAAAAGCCAGGTGGATAATGAAGTAAATGGATATATAACAGAAATAGGTCCAAAGGGAATAGCTGATGGTATTGAGAAATTAACTAACAATAAGGTTTTATTAAAGCGTATAGAAGATAATTGTAAAAGTAGAGATTTTAGTAATATTGATGAATTAGAAAAATTATATAAACTATTTAGTTGAAATAAATGTAGCATTTTGTAATAACTAGGAGAAATATGAAAAACGAATATATTCATATTTTATATTGAAAAATGGTATAATAGAATCATTAAATGTAAAATATTAACTTAAATGTAAGAAAAATAGAGGTAAATTTATGGAGTTACAAAAGGTTAGTATAGTTGTACCTATATATAATGTTGAAAAGTATGTTAATAGGTGTATTGATAGCATAATAAATCAGACATATACCAATTTACAAATAATATTAGTTGATGATGGATCGCCAGATAATTGTGGGAAAATAGCCGATGAATATGCTAAAAAAGATTTTAGAATAGAGGTTATTCATAAGAAAAATGGCGGATTATCAGATGCGAGAAATTTTGGAGTTAAAAAGGCAATAGGAGATTTTATTTTATTTGTAGATAGTGATGACTGGTTGGATAAAAACATGGTGGAAACAATGGTTAATACAATTAATAAATTTAATGCAGATGTAGTACAAGCTGGGTTTTATTATGCATATGAAGATCATCTTTTATATGACGATA
>ERZ791785.1500-NODE-1500-length-11156-cov-2.637330_pt1 | contig 11156 bp, 10 predicted proteins | sample MGYA00509947_ERZ791785 | MGnify/ENA primary metagenome ERZ791785 (study PRJEB30046, sample SAMN00791982) | human gut metagenome | study: EMG produced TPA metagenomics assembly of the A metagenome-wide association study of gut microbiota in type 2...
AGCCCTATTGTTGTAAGTCGGCATAATAGTTCAGCAGGTCCTGTTGCTGTATAAAATTCCCCTGCTTTTTTGCCGGCGTTTGCTGCGAATTGACCTATTAAGTATTCATATGCATCGCCTAACACATCTATTGAAGTTTCGTCTATTCCAAATTCAATTGAATCTATTGCACTTATGATTTTCGCCATTAATTTTGAACGAGTTGAGACATCTTTTCCCAATTTTGTCGATGATAAATCCATATCGTCAAACAGCCCTTCAAAAGCGTCTTGTGATGGTCTGCCTAGTGTCGATTCTGTAAGTGAGTTTATCGCCTCATGCAAATCTTCTATATCAAATGAGTTGTTTTCGACCTTTTTGACCATTTTGCTAAATAAATCATCAGGCTCGATTACAAATCCCAAACTTTCTAACATCTCTTCTATCAAATCTGCTTTGTATTCTTCATCATTGAAAGCCCCTCTATAATCGACTTCATCTTCTTCTAACAGTTTTTCAACAAATGCAGTCGTTTTGTCTGATAGATATCGGTAAAATATCATCCCTAATATGTAGTTTTTAAATTCATAGGCTTCCATATTGCCCCTTAAGTCGTTTGCCATTTCCCAAAGCCTTGCGTGAAGTTCTTTTTGGTGTTGGCTTTGTTGTTGTGATTCTGTCATTTTTTATCCCCCCATTTATCTATTGGAATCTATTTACTAAATCTTTTATAAACTCAATAATTCTCTCAGTTAATTTCTTCTTTTTCAAAAACGGCAATGGTTTATTAATCCCATTTCTGACATCGTCTTTGTTTATTATTCCTGTAAATTCATATTCACTTATCTGGTCTTTTATAAAACCTATATCGATTTCTTCTTTTTTAGAAAATTCCTCTATCTCTTGATTTCTTTTGGCATCTTCAAAATCGCCATATGCTTCATCGACTTGGCTGCCTTCTGATAAGTCTGGAACAACTTCTTTCAAGAATGATTTTATAAGGTCGACTTTTTTTCTAAGTTCTGGGTTGTCCGCTCTATCAAGTTCGGATAATATGTGGTTTATGTCTTTTTCCCTTTGTGCTTTGTCCCCAAATTCGATGCTTCTGATTAAGTTCATTATATATGCGACGTTTATTTTGTCTGTTTCCATAAGCTCAATCGCAAAGTCGATGTCGTTTAGGATTGAGACATTGTTTTTTTCTTGCTTTTTAACTTGATCATAAATCAAATAATATTTGCTTTTGAAATCTTCGTATGTCTGCTCGCTCATAAACAGCTTCTCTTTGTCAAAGCTAAACTCTACAAATGTTTTTAAAATAAGTAGTAGTTTGGAAATTTCTTTAAATATAAGTATAAATTTTTTCTTTTCTTCTTCTGATTTAATAAAATCGACGTCGCTTGGAGTTTTGGCAACTGTATATAGAGCTTGGACACAGTCGTTGAATTTGTCTAGATAATAATCGTAGTCCTTCATAAGAACATCGTCGACGCTGTCTGTTTTTGAAAATAGACATATCGCCTCGTCTGTTCTTTTTTTAAGATTTCTATAACAAACGATATTCCCAAAGACCTTTGTCTGTTCCTCAACTCTATTTGTTCTCGAAAATGCCTGCAACAAGTCGTGGTATTTTAGCCATTTGTCGACGTATAAAGTGTTTAGTGGTTTTGAATCAAACCCAGTCAGATACATATTTACAACGATTAGGATATCTATTTGTTTTGATTTAACCTTTTTGGATATATCGCTGTTGTATGCGTTGAAAGTGTTTGTCGAATAATTTGTTCTAAACATCTTGTTATAATCTTGTATAATTCTTTCAAGTGCATCGCGCGAATGTTCATCCTTGCCTTCTGATTCCTCGTTTGCACCATAGCTAAATATTGCTGCTATTTTCAAATCGTGGTCTATCGTTTTAAACTCGTCATAATATTTCACAAGTGCTTCTATCGATTCTGTCGCAAATATCGCTGTATATTTTCTGTTTTGCGTCTTCATATTGTGGTTTTGGATTATGTGATTGGCGACTAACGAAATTCTCTCATCCGCCATATAGACCTCTTTTGTGTCTATTCCTTCGACCATTGTGTCGTCATATTCGTCGTATTGTCCGTCGAATGTTTTTATATATTCAACATGGAACCCAAGCACATTTTGGTCGTTTATCGCCTCTTTAATCAAATACGAATGGACACATTTGTTGAATAAGTCTGCTGTTGTTCTCTTGTCTTGGCTCGCATTTTCTTTAAATCTTGGCGTTCCTGTAAATCCGAAAAATTGTGCTTTGGTAAAGTGTTTAACGATATCTTTGTGCATTTGCCCAAATTGTGATCTGTGACATTCATCTATTATAAAGATGACTTTTTCGTCTTTATACAAATTCATCACATCTTCGTATTTTTCACTACTAATAGCCCTCGCCATCTTTTGGATTGTTGTAACAATAAGATGTGTGTTTTTGTCTTTTATCTGTTTAACCAGAACGCTCGTCTTGTCAGTTGTGTCAACTGAGCCTTCTGCAAATTTGTTAAACTCGCTCACAGTTTGTGAATCAAGGTCTTTTCTGTCAACTAAAAAGAATACTTTCTTTATCTTAGGATTAGACGATAAAATCTCTGCAACTTTAAAAGAAGTCAAAGTCTTCCCTGAACCTGTTGTATGCCAAACATAAGCATTTAAATTAGTTTCAGTCGCCCTTCTAACCAAAGCTTCTGCCGCATAGACTTGATACGGTCTCATAACCATAAGCAACTTATCCGTATCATTGACAACAGTAAACTTGCTTATCATCTTTATCAAATGATTTGGTGTCAAAAAAGCCTGTGTAAAATCATTCAGATTTGTCAACCTTTCATTCTTTTCATTAGTCCAGAAGAAAGTATGCGAATATAGGATGTTTCTGTCGCTATTTGAAAAATACTTAGTATCAACCCCATTCGTTATCACAAATATTTGAATATATCTGTAAAGCCCCTTATACGAATGTTTTCTATAACGCTCAATCTGGTTAAACGCCTCCTTGATATCCATACCCCTACGCTTTAACTCGATTTGGACAATAGGAAGCCCATTGATAAGCAGCGTCACATCATATCTGTTAGTATATTTTCCAATAACAGTCGTCTGGTGCGTAACCTCAAATATATTTTTAGAAATGTCAGTTGTATTAAGCAAATTCAGATATAAATCCGACTCGTCCTCCCTCTTGATAAACACCTTGTCCCTAAGCTTTTTTGCAGAAGCAAACACACCCTTGCCCAAGATTTCATTTGTCACCCTCTGCCACTCCTTCTCAGTCAAAGGCTTATTTTTCAACTTATCCTGATTAAACAAAGAGAACTTCTCCTTAAAATTCTCCATAAGCTCCTGCTCATTATCTATTTTAACCTCGTCGAAACCTTGCGATTTCAACCTCTGGATTAATAACTGCTCCAATTGTGCCTCACTTTGATATGTCATAGATTTTCCCCCTTCAAAATTATGCTGTAAGATGAAATTATTGTGTGATTTAATTTTTATAGACTTATAAAGTCCCCCCTCTTTTTATATCATCATTTTACCATTATTTGGTGTATTTGTGTTAGAAATGTAATTCTTATTTAAAAAATTATATGTTATGTTAATTCAAATCGGGTTATGTGTAGGCTATAATTACTGTTTTTTATTAAAAGTGGTTACAATTAAAAAACCTACCTGTTTTATAGGTAGGTATCTTGTTGGTGTTTTTTGTTTTGATAAACAAAATTCTCAACTTTTATAATCATCAATTCCCAGCCCCCAGAACTTATTTTCTAGGAGCCTTAATTTATATTATGCACAAATCTACTAACACCACATACATCCATACATCATGGACAATAATCATTTGCCTCTGAGTTTGAGTATCCTCCCTTTTCATAGCATTCTGTACATATCCTTTGACCATTTTCCAATATCGACACATCCTTAGCTTTAGCATAATGATGTCCTACATCACAATATTCAGAACGATCCCCATCATCGCCCCAATCATAAGCCAAATCTCCCCACTCATCTTCAATTTCCTTCTGAGTTTGTTGCTCTTTATTCTTCTTTGCTTGCAATGCTGCCTGTTTTTGCGCCTGCTTTTGTGCTTGCTTTTTCGCCTTATTTTTTTCAGCTTTACAAGTCTTTAAAAGTCCCTCACATCTATCCAACTGATCCTTAAAACTATCACTCTTCTTACATTCATCTATAGTCTCCTCAAGATCCCTTTGCACACTCTTATATTTCCCCTCATTTATTTCCGCTTCAAAAGAATCTATAGCCTCATCCAAATTTTTCAATACTGTCTGTTTATAATCATTAGCCTTATCCTTGACCACATCAGTCTCAGTTTTTATATCATTAATCCTATCTATCTTTTCTATTTGAAAGAAATACGCCCCATGTGATTCAGAATCTTTAGCTTCTATCAATAAATTAAGTTGCTTAATTAAATTTTTAGCCTCAACATCGTCGCTTTTAGTCTCCAATGCCAATTTAAAATAATCAACCGCCTTGTCATATTCTTCCTCTATCACATTTGACTTTCCCTTTGACATAGCATCCTTATATTCCTGACTTATCCCCTCTGACTCAACACTCGCTTTGGCATTATTGCTGCATCCACATGCTATGATACTTAAAATAATTGCCATTAAAATAATTACTCTTTTTTTCATTTGTTTTACCCCCCTGTGTATTTTTTATTTTAATAACCTTGTTCAGCTTTCATTTCGTTAATACAATCCCAACAAAGCCATCCTCCTTTAACTCTTTCTAGATTTGACTTTGATCCACAATTATAACATTCTTTGTGGCTATTAATATATTCATTTTCTGCCATTCTTACTCCACATCTTTCACAGTAAAATCCTTTTCCTTCTATCCAATGAACATCATCTTTAAATTCTCCACAACTTATACATCTATCATGAGTACACATATTTCTAGCCTTTTTACTAGAAAAATATCGTCCACAAGTCTTACATTCATAACTATTGCCAACTCTTCCATTACAATCCTTATCAGTCAAATAACACTCTTGTTTTGCTGCACATGATTTACACATTATTGTATCGCCATCTATATAACTATATGGAATTAATTTTCCACATAAATCACAAGTCTCTTTGTATTTATTATTATTAGATTTTTCATTGCTATAAGTAACGTCTGTTTTATTAGTGTCCTTTTCATTATTATTTTCTTTGTCTGTCTTATCATCTTTATCCTTATTGTCCAAAGACTTCTTGATTCTTTCTTGTTCGTCTTTTGGAAGTGATTCCAGATAATCTGCCAATTCATCGCTGGACATTGAAGATATATTTACTGTTTTTTCTTTCTTGCTACATCCACCCCCCAAGGCCATAATACCTGTAAGTCCTAATACTACTAATTTTCTAACCCATTTCTTTTTCATTTCAAACTCCCCTCACTTTTTATCAATTATCACCTTTCAAACCCAATATACCTTGTCCCCTGAAATGTCAAATCCCCACAATCACCCTCACAAATCCTCTTATACTCCTTGCCACTAACCACCATCTTCTTGACAACTTTCTTACCATCGCTATTCTCAAATTCAAACACAATATAATAACTCCACTGTGGCGTATTTGTCATCATGCCATTTTGTTCTTGTTGGATATATGTAACCTCGCTTTTTTTGTCGACAACTCTAGCTTTCACAGTCTCTCTTGGCGAGTTGTTATTTTTAACCCACTGTGAAATCCCACCCCCAATTATCACCAAAAACATAAATAGCACTAACATCCCGAACATATTAAATATAAAATTGTCCATAAGATCTCTCCTTTAAACTATCTATTTTAAATAAAATCCCCTTATCCTTATACCCTTATTTTACCATTTTTTATGTTTTGTCGCACAAAAATATTCCCCTATTAATTAGGGGAACTCTGCCAGTGCATTGTTTTTTTTTGATTTGGGACTTTTTTAGTGACTCTAAAAAAGTGTAACATATATTTTTGTTGTTTGAGTGTTACTTAAAGTATAGCACCCAAATATCCAATCCGCAACAAAAATAGACTATATTTTGTAAATTTTATGAATATTTTTTATTTTCTCTATAAATCGTCAAATATCCCCTTTCAACTCCAAAAAGTTTAATGTCTATTTTAAATTTTCAAGAATAGTGTGAATTTTGTAATAATTCGACTAACGAAAGTCAAGAAAAATTAGAGGAATTTGAGGGGATATAAAAACAGTCGATTATGTATATCTCAATTTGGAATCGATACAGTCGAGCACTTTTCTATAGTATGTGATAAATGTGGAGAGATAATATTTTTAAATATCTTTTCACCAAAAAATACTTGCCCAAAATGTGGTAAAATAATCACTCCAGAATACGAATCAACTTTATGTAAAGATGCTTCTTTTAGAGGGTATAGAAATACCATGATCTAGATTATAATAATGTATAAAAAACAAAAGAGGTTATCGTAAAATAAAATTTGCGATACCCCTTTTGCTATTAAAATTTATTCTAATATATACTCTTTATTAAAGAAATCATATTATTTATAAAACACCGCACTTATTAAAAAATTCGTGCCATATTTTTCATTTTCAATTATTCCATCATCACCCCACTTTCCAAACCCAGCCTCAACAGCCAAAGGTCTCAAATCACCATAAATCGAAAAAACGCCTTTCGTCCTAATATTTTTATAACCATATGATTTTAATAATTTTTTAATCTCTTTAAGATTTTTTCTAGCTATTTTATTAACCCTAAGCACATCTTTGCTTATTTTGAAAAATCTTTTATAAAACAAAGTGCTGTCACAATAATGGGCAAATAATAAACAGTTTACATCACCACTTATCTTTATATTTCCTTTTAAGATAACTGCATTTTTATCAGCTATTTTATATGCATCTTCTATTAATTTATTCATTGTAATCTCCTAAATAATTTTATATATTATTAGGTTTTCATATTTTTTAATTAATATTTACATCAAGTTTATAATCAATACTTATATCGATTTATTCATCAATACTTAATAATATTTACACCGATATAAAAATGAGATGCATAATTAACCTTATGCCAATAAATACTATAAAAATAAAGTAAAAACGACGAAGGGAGTATCATAATTGAAAGGAAATAGGGAAAAACAAATTATAAATATATCTATTTTAGGTATTATAGCTAATCTTATTTTAGCAGGTGTGAAAATTATAATCGGTGTGATGTCTGGTTCCATCGCCATTACGTCTGATGCTGTAAACAACTTGACCGATTCATCAACTGCATTAATCACAATTATCGGAACAAAATTGGCCCAAAAGAAACCGGATAAAAACCATCCATTTGGTTTTGGGCGAGTCGAATATCTAACTAGTATGATTATTGGAATAATCGTTTTGGTTACTGGGTTTGAGATGGGATTATCATCTATAAAAGGAATTTTCAATCCCAGCGCAGTAGATTATAGCTGGGTGATACTTATTGTATTATTTATCACAGTAATAGTAAAAACTTTTCTCGCAGCATATATCGAAAAACAAGGGCGAAAACTTAATTCCGGTGCCTTGATAGCATCAGGAAAAGAGGCAAAAAACGATGTCTTGATTTCTGTGGTGACTATTATTTCTGCCCTTGTATATATGTTCACAAAGCTTTCTATAGACTCATACGCGGGACTTTTTATATCTATATTTATTTTAAAAACTGGATTTGAGGTTCTAAAAGATACTATAAACAAAATCCTCGGCGAGAAGATAGATTCTGAAGTTAAAGATAAAATTTTTGAAATTATCCAAAGCTCTGAATCTATATTAGGAGTTCATGATTTAATATTAAATAATTATGGGCCTAATACAAATATCGGTAGTATTAATGTCGAGATGGATTATAAAAAGACTATTGGTGAAATTTATCCCGAGATTCATAAATTACAAATGAAAATTTATCAAGAGACCCATGTCTATCTTATATTTGGAATTTATGGCGTCGACAATACATCAGAAATCACTAAAGAAGTATGGCGCATTCTAAAAGATTTCAAACAAAGCGAACCCCATTGCATCGGATGGCATGGTGTCGTAATCGACGAAAAGGACAAAAGAATCTTTTGCGACGTTGTCTTAGACTTCTCATGCAACAGAAGTGAAATAAAAAGTAGGCTTGAAAAAATAATTCAAGATAGATTTAAGGAATATACTATTATTGTAATAGTCGATTCAGAGTTTTCATAGACAATCTGTAATATTAGATATGCCATATAGTGCTTTAACTATATATCCCTAAATATATATTGCAAACTAAAAGCAGGAGTACACTACCCCTGCTTTTTCTATACTATATATTTTATAATTAAACTTAATTAAAATAGTAGTAATAATCCAACTATCATTGCTGATAATGAACTTACTAAAAATCCACCGATCATTCCTTTAAATGCTATATCTGATATTTCGCCTCTTCTTTCAGGACAGAATATTGATATACCTGATATACATATACCTATACTTGATATATTTGCAAATCCAGCTAATGCTACTGAAATAACAAGTCCTGTTCTATAATCAAATGAGCCTATTATAGGACCTAAGTCACCGTAAGCAACAAACTCATTTAATACCATTTTTGAACCTAATAATTGTCCAGCAGTTAATATATTGTCTGGATTTATTCCCATTAAGTACGCTAAAGGTGCAAATACATAAGATAATATTTGTTGTAATGATAAACCTACTACTCCTAATGCACCATTAACTAAAGCAACTAATCCAGTTATAGCTATAAGTGAGCCTCCTATACCAATTGCTAATTGTACACCATTTGAAGCCCCTTCAGAGATAGCTGACATTATATTTGTATGTCCGCCTTTTCTCTCCATAACAACATTTTCTACTACAGCTTCTTTATTAGTTTCTGGTATTAATAATTTAGAAACGATTATACTACTTAATGGAACTAAAGCACCTGCTATTAATAGATATTCCATTGGAATTCCCATACCAACATATCCCATTAATACTGAAGCAGACATACTTCCCATACCTGATATTAATAATATTAAAAGTTCACTTCTAGTCATTGTAGGTAAATATCTACTTACAAGTATTGGTGATTCTGTTTGTGATAAAAACATGTTAGCAACTGCTACAAAACTTTCAACTTTACTAGTTCCAAATAACTTTTGTATTGTACCACCTATTAACTTGACTATAAAGTTTATTACACCTAGATAGTATAATGCCGCAACTAAAGCTGCTGTGAAAACTATGTTCGCAAGTACAGATATTGCAAATATGTACCCTGCACTGTCATCTGTTAATGCACCAAATACGAAAGCAACTCCTTCAAATCCATAACTTAATACATTAGTCACAAAATCTGATACTACTCTTATTATATTTTGACCTAATGGGAATTTAACTAATAAAAATACAAGTACAAATTGCGCTAATAATGCTTTTGCTATAAGCTTTTTATCAACTTTCTCTTTATTTTCAGAAAAAAGATATAGCCCAGATATAACAACAATAATTCCTAAGATATTTAATAATAATGTCATAATAATCTCCTTTTCAAAAATTTTATAATTTACAATTTATTGCCTTTAGTATAATATCAAATAGAAAACTGCACAAAATATGACATATGTCACATTTTTGTATATTATTTTTTAAGGAGAAAATAATGTTAAAAATAAACGATAATAAAAAATTAAATTACTATATTAACAAATATAAAATAAATGAAATATTCTCAAGTGATATATATCCTTATATGGAGATACATCATTTCAAGAAAAATGAACATATTTGTTTATCAGGTGAAGAGCTAAAGTATTTATATTTGTTTGTTGAAGGAAAGTCAAAAGTATATATTACTACACCAAATGGAAAATCTCTTTTGGTTAGATTTTACTCACCAGTTCAAATAGTCGGTGAAATAGAACTCTTAAACAAAATTGAGTTTCAATGCAATATCCAAGCAATTAGAGATTGTATCTGCATAGCAGTTCCTAGAAAAATAATAGAGGAAAAATATTTAAAAGATTCAAAATTTCTACATTATATCTCAACACACTTGGCATTAAAGCTAGCTAGTTTATCAGTCTCAAACTCAGTAAATATTCTTTATCCATTAGAAAATAGATTGGCAAGCTACATTTTAGCAAGTTATACAAATGAAGATAGCAATAATACAGAAAATTTAACACAAATAGCAGAGTTTTTAGGAACAAGTTATAGACATTTATTGAGAGTAGTAAAAGAATTTGAATTAGAAAAAATTATAAAAAGAGATAATAAAAAGTTGGTAATATTAGATAAAGATAAATTGGAAGACTTAGCAGGAGATTTATATCAATAGAGAAATCTTTTGTACTATGAAAAGTACTCCTTTATGGCATTGACTTATATTTTTATCATTGCCATGAAGGAGTATTTATTTCATCATAAGCACAAATTATTCTTTAATTTTTTCAAATTTATATCTATCTATATAATATTAAAATATTCTTTAAGTCACAATATAAAGATATTGTGAACTATACGTCTTTTTATATTAGTTTTCTAACTTTTTATGTGCTACTATATAATTAAAGGGTATTTTAATATATTTCAATTATACAGGGGGAATATAATATGATAAATTCAAATGATAAAATAATCCATGAAGAACTTTTAGGTAAATTATATGAAATAAGAAAATTACAAGGCAAAAAAGAATTAAAACTAGATAATATTAAACAATCTCTACCAACTTCAAAAAATGCTATGTTCGGTGGTACTAAAACATTAAGTGAAAAAAAATTTAATAAAAACTTTGAAATAGCTGTATCAAAAGATAAAGATATCAAAAACTTAGACAAAGAAATTAAAAAGTTACAAAAACATGGTGAAATAAGAGCTTTTAAATGTACATATAAATTAAAAGGATTTAATAATGAGCTTTTTAGCTTAACAATTTGTTGCGACCCAACGGTTAGACCTTATTTTCAATATGGAGATCTTACAAATATTAATAATCGTAAAGTAAGTGAAATGTGGTATCAACAAATTCAATTCTTACATACCAATAGAAAAAATTTCTTTGCATTTAAATTTGATTTAGCAAAAGTCTTAAATCCAAATGATATTCTTATAAAAGAAATTATTCAATTATAAATATATATTAATAGCAA
>ERZ791785.1505-NODE-1505-length-11126-cov-2.719447_pt1 | contig 11126 bp, 12 predicted proteins | sample MGYA00509947_ERZ791785 | MGnify/ENA primary metagenome ERZ791785 (study PRJEB30046, sample SAMN00791982) | human gut metagenome | study: EMG produced TPA metagenomics assembly of the A metagenome-wide association study of gut microbiota in type 2...
GCAAAAAAGTAAAATATAAAATTATAAATGTACACGATGGCAGCAAAAGGGATTTATTTATAAATGAAAAATCTATGAATAGAAGACTTTTAGATAAAAAATGCAGAAACTTTTTGAGATTTTTAGGCTATCCAAGAGAATATAATTTCGAATCATATATGAGAGAATTAATGCTTAGATTAGAATCTGAAGAATTTCCTCACGAAATAGGGATTTTCCTTGGTTATCCATTAAAAGACGTTCTTGGATTTATGGGATACGGAAAACAAGAATTTGTAGAAGTTTGTAGCTGGAGAATTTATGGAGATAAAGAAGTTTCTTATAAAATCTACAATAGTTTTTTAAGAGATAAGATGAAAATGCATGATCTTGTTGAGAAGATGTCCATAAGCGAGCTTAAAGATGTTATATAGATATTTATATTAAAAAGTATTAACTAGTAGATATATTATTTGCTAGTTTTTTTGTATAAAAAAACTAAAATTGGATAAAATAACATAAAGTATATATATAAATTTAAAAAATTCTATATTAAATGTAAAAATAAAAGGGAAACACAATACCTATGTAGAATTTAATAAAATCAATATTGTAAATTTGGGGGTGCGAAAATGGGGAATTTAACAACGGTAAATTATAATATAGAAAGAAAAATAAAAGAAAACTTTGATAATGAAGCCTATATAAATAAAGAAACTCAAAATTTGAAATATAAGCCCATTGAAGAAGAATATGCATATAAAATAAAGGAAATATTAAAGGTATGCCAATTGGAAAGAGAGATAAATCTAGATATTTTATCTAATAAAATAATAATACAACATATCTCAAAGCCAATAGATGTTGGCGAAAATGGATATAGTTGTGCACTTTTTAAAGACAAACAAAATAGCGATTTTGATGAAAATGATGAATATGAATTAAGTTTAGGAGTATTTGATTTTGACGAAGAAAGCAGGATAAAAGGTACTACTGTTTATTTACAACATTGGGGAAGTGTTCTCGACTTTTTAGATTTATCAGATGCTATAGAACAAGATGAAAATATATACATATTAAAAAATATATCTGATGCAAAACAGTGTGGAGCTATTTGCAAATTATATAGAAATGTAAAAAATCACGAGGGAATAATAAAAAGACAAGAAGATTTAATACAAAAGTTAGGAAGCCAAGTTGTCGAATATGACGATGCATCTTGGATTATTGTAAATAGTATTAAAAAAGAAGACTTAAATAATGAAGAAAAGTTTAAAGATGTATTACATAAATTCTTAGAAGACTTTATAAAATATGCGTTTACAGTAGAGTTTATTTCAAAGGGATATTAATTCCAAAATTTAGACAAAAAATATTCTTAAATATTAGAAAATTTGCTTAAAATATTTAACTGAAAAATAATACAAACATATTGAAATAACTTGTATACAAATAAGAAAAATATGGTATAATATCTAATTGTGATTGAAACAAAAGGAGGTTATATCATGAAAAAAAATAAGGATATTTTAATACAATACATAGGATTAATAATAGCTTGTATGATAATGGCTGTTGGATTAAATATGTTCTTAGTTCCAAAGACAATCGCACCAGGGGGTCTTAGTGGTCTATCTGTTGTAATATCAAAACTTACTGGATTTCCAGTATCTAACATATTATTCACGATAAGTACACCGCTTTTACTTTTCTCAGTGAAAATATTAGGTAAAAAAGATGCAATAAAAACATTTATAGGAATGGCAATTCTTACACTTTCGCTTAAAGTAACAGAGCCATTATCGACTATATCACTTACTGACAATACGCTTTTAGCTGCTATTTCAGGATCTATACTAGTCGGATTATCTCTAGGAATACTTTTCAGAATTGATGCATCAACTGGGGGTACAGATTTAATTGCACTTATGCTAAATAGAATAATACCAAGTATACCAGTATCTAAATGCTTAAGTATGATAGATGGAACTGTTGTAGTTTTAGCCGGGGTAGTAAATATGAATTTTGAAACAGGACTTTATTCAGCAATTGCACTTTACATAATGGTCAAAATCATGGATACAATCACATCAGGATTTGACTATGCAAAGGCATTCTTTATAATAACTGAGAAAAAGGATGTTTTACAAGAAGCTATTATAGAATTAAACAGAGGTATTACTATTTTAGATGCAAAAGGTGGATATACTAATGAAGATAAAAATGTAATGCTTGTTGTTGTAAATCAGAAAAAACAAGAAGTCGCGCTTAAAAAAATGGTTAAAGAACTAGACGAGAAATCGTTTATCATTGTTACTGATGTTTATGAAGTACTTGGTAAAGGATTTAAATCTATTGACGCGGTTTAGAATTTAAGGCTGTATGGAGAAATTTTTTCTCTGTATGGCCTTTTTATGTATATTTGCAAATTATGATGATTTTATAAAAGAGAAAGAATATAAAATATGTAAAAAGATGCCTGATGATTATATTAACAAATATATTCAAGAGTTAAATGAGGAAAAAGATGATATAGATGTACTTTATAAAATAAATAAAAATGGCGATATGATAGAATTTTGTGAGTCATGGATAAAATATATTATTGAGAATAAAAATTCAATCTTATATCTAATAAAACATAAATTGATATCATATTTAGAAACTAAAAATCCTAATGACAATAAAATAGAGTTTAAATTAGATAAAAAGCTAGCTACAGATAAAAATCTAAGTTTTTAAAAATATTAAAACAAATATTTTCATTATTCAAATCTTAGGTATAGATAAACAAACAAAATGAGGTTATACTAATATATAAATAGTAAAATACATAAAAATTACATCGGAGGCAATATGAAAAGAACAGATTACATATCATGGGACGAATATTTTATGGGAATTTCTCTATTATCAGGTATGAGAAGTAAGGATCCATCTACACAAGTTGGTGCATGTATAGTAGACAGCGATAATAGAATAGTATCAATCGGGTACAATGGATTTTTAAATGGATGCAGTGATGAGGATTTCCCTTGGGAAAGAGAAGGTGATTTTTTAAATACGAAATATCCATATGTTGTTCATGCGGAACAAAATGCGATTTTAAATGCGCGTGGCAAGAATTTAGAGGGATGCAGCATTTATGTAAATTTATTCCCATGTCATGACTGCGCAAGAAATATAATTCAGTCTGGGATTAAAAAGGTTTATTATTTAGAAGATAAATATAAAGATACAGATTCAACAAAGGCTTCTAAGTTTATGTTTGAGAAGGCAAAAGTTGAGTGTATTAGATTAAAACCTAGGGCTGAGAAGATTGAAATATCTTTTAAAACACAAGATTAGTTTTTTGATTTAAGTTAAGAAAATTAATTGTAATAGGTATTCAAATAACACCATAACATAGAGACAGATTACTATGTTATGGTGCTTTTGTATTTTGTGTAATATTCGTATAAGTGTGAATTATTTTCGGTATACTAAAATTATAACCGCGCGGAAATTTTAGACTTTGGCGAATATTTTGAAGCTTATTATAAATTAATGTACGTTGAAATTAATATAAGTATAAGGTTTTATTACAAAAATAAAGCATTATCTTAAATATAATACTTAAAATTACCAAATTTATATAAATACCCATTAAAATATGGTCTAACCATGACAAATATATGTATTTTTGTAAATTTATTAAAAATAATTAAAACTATTGAAATAGATTTAAAAACATATTAAAATGAATGAGATTAGGGAAAGTTATGAATTAAAACGTAAAATATAGGTAGATGAAGGAGGCGAATATGATATTAGGAAAACTTGCTAAAACAGGAGCGTTAGTCGCATCGGGTATTTTAATAGGTGGATTATTATCTTATAATTCTGAAAAAACAAAAATAATAAATGGGATAGATTATCTTAAAAATACTGCAATAGAAGCTAAGAATGAAGTATCTCAAGTAACTGAACAAAGAGATAAGTTAAAAGAAGATTTAGAAAAGGTAAAATCAGAGCTAGAAGAGAAAAAAGAAAAAGTAGAAGAATTAACTGATGAAAGGGATTCTTATAAAAATAGAGTTTCAGAGTTAGAAGAACAATTAAAGAATACAGTATCTAAAGAAGATTCAGATGAATTAAAAAATGAGATAAAAAGGCTAAATCAAACAATAAGAGATTTAGAGACAGAATTATCTAACTTACGCAATGAAATAACCGAGTTGGAAAAGGCTTTACAAACATCTCAATCTGAAATAAATAGATTAAATGATTTAATAGCTCTTAAAGATAAACTTTATACTCAAACTTACATGAAAGCTATGGAATATGAAGATAAAATCGAAGAGCTAAAAGAAGCTTTAAAAGTTAAAGAAGCTACAATTTCAAGGTTAGAACAGGAACTAGAAGAATTAAAAAATGCAAATAAAAATCAGTCTAGCGAAAATGTAGAATTAAAATCTGAAATAGCGAACTTAAAATCTGAAATAACTAAATTAAATAAAGAAAAAAGTGAGCTTGAGTCAACTATAGCAGATTTAAATAATCAATTAGAAGACTCTAGAAATGAAATCAGCAGCGTGATTGATAGAGCGAATCAAGAAATCCAAAGAGCAAATCAAGATCAACAAGATATATTAGAAGCTGTTGAGAATGCTAAAAATGAAGTAGAAAATTATTAATAATATTTATATAAAAAGATAGAGCCCCGGCTGTTAGATGAATCTGATGGTCGGGGTTTTTAATGGATAATGGAAAGGCTAAAGAATGGTCAGGAGCAATTTTATATTTAATTGCAAAAGAAAGTGGACTGTTTAAAATGTAAGAAGTTAGAAAAAATGATGAAAGTACATTTATGTTATATAACAAAGCTCTATATTATCATATTTGTAATGATGAAGTTAATGCAAATTTATATATACAAAAAGCTTTTGAAAAAAATAATATTGTACCAAAATATATTTTAGGTATAGAAGATAAAAGTTTTGAAGAGGAAAACGTTACAGATTTTATGGGTGGAGTAAAATCAATTTATATTGAAGGTAGTAAAGAAGAAGCTTTAGTCAAGATATATTTAACTCATCAGATGATGATGAAAATTAAAACATAATACATAAAATAAATACAAAATCCCCCAAAAAGTACTATAATAAAACTATACAATAATATCAGGGGGGAAAAAAATGCAAGAAGTATATGAATTTTTAAAAGCTTGTGGTACATACTACCTAGCGACTGTAGAAGGGGATCAACCGAGAGTTCGTCCTTTTGGAACTATAGACATATTCGAAGACAAATTATATATTCAAACTGGTAAAGTTAAAGACGTATCAAAAGAAATGCAAGCAAATCCTAAGGTAGAGATATGTGCTTTTGATGGACAAAAATGGATTCGTGTTGCAGGAGAAGTTGTAAGAGATGATAGAGTTGAACCTAAAGAACATATGCTAGATAGCTATCCAAATCTAAAAGCTCTTTATCGTGCTGATGACGATAATACAGAAGTTCTTTATTTAAAAAATGCAACTGCTACAATATCTTCATTTACTGAAGAACCTAAGGTTATAAAATTTTAATTGAATATTTATTATATATAAAAACTCTTTATTTAGATTTATCTGAATAAGGAGTTTTTTATAACACATAGGAAATTATATTCCCTTAAAATTATGGATAATTATATTGGTTTTTGAAGAAAATTAAAATCTAATATTTTTAGAGGCAATCGAATTAACATGTAAGCTTTCAAGAAAAAGACCGTCACCTCTTCAAGGCGGAAGGACAAAAACATGGGTAGTAGCTATATTAAATACGATAATAAGTATTTTGATAATAGAAGAAGTTAAAGAGGAAGAATATTCAAGAGAAAAAGAGCAACACTCAGCTTATATGTCTTTCAGGTTTGAAGGGGAATTTTATGAACAAGTACAAAGTAAATTTAAGCAAAAAAGGAAATCAAATTAATTCAGTAGATGATTGGTATAATTATGCACCACCTATGAAAAAGGATATACATTGGAAAGATGGCAAAAGTGCAAAAGAATTAGCTAAATATATAATAGAAGCAAATAAATATTTACCTCAAGAATTAGAAGTTTTATTAATAAAAATAGGATGCAGACCAAGTGGAGAATTTCAAGGAGAACCAGAAGCAATTACAGGCTTAAAGTCTAGAGGTCAAGGTAGAACTCATGATTTATTATTAGTTAAAGAAAATGAAGTGGTAGTAGGGATTGAAGCTAAAGTAGAAGAACCATTAGATGAACCTGTGTATAAAATAGTAGAAAAATTAATTATGAAAAATCCAGAAGATGCTAAAGGAAAATATGAACGTTTAAAATATTTATATAAATGCATATATGATTCTGAAATAGATAATACATATTTACAATATCAATTATTGACAGCAACAGTTGGAACATTACTGGAGGCTGAAAAAGCAGGTGCTAAAAAAGCTGTTTTGGTTGTTATAACTTTTATATCTGTATTAGGATATATGTCTAATTCTATGAAGAAAAACAAAGATGATTTAAATTATTTTATAAGTACAATTTCTAAGTATAAACAAAGTGATGGATTTTATAGATTGCCAGGATTTGAAGGTATAGAATTTTATGTAGAAGATTTATATATATAAATTTAAATATAAAATAAGGAGGCTATTATTAGTCCCCTTATTTTATGTTAAATAACCTAATTTGTCTGAGCAACTTCAACCTCATAATTTACAAGTCCAGAAACCTCATCCATCTTCTTCTTAAAAACAAAATTAAAAAGCGCAATACATCGTCCAACGCCAATCATAGCGATCAAAGTCTCAAGTCCAATTGCAACGACATTGCCAGTAAACAATAGTCCAATGCCGCATGTTGTAGCGACTGAAAATAAGTCTATTGCATTTTTTCCAAAGCCAAGCCCCTTATTTAACAAATCTCCAACCGCTTGTGCAAGCCCATCTGCAGGATTTGGAACAAGCTTCATATTTACTGTCATAGCAGCTCCTATAGATGTCACGATTATCGCAACTAAAAGAAGCATTAGATTTTGCCACAATGTAAATACTTGATATCGAAAATGGGATAGATATGATTGGAGATACTCCAAGTCCCGATTTTGTGTTTAATGTAATGCCGATTGAAAGGACGACAAGCCCTATTGAATAAATCAAAATGCGATAAAACCAACAATTATTTTTACTGTTTTCCATTTTACATCACTCTTTCTAAAAAATATCCTCTAATAATAAATTGTATAGTCAATATATGGAAATGACTTTGGTATATATGTTAAATAATAAAATTTTCTATATAGTAATGATAAAAAAAGTAAATTTTTGAATTATTTCAACTAAAATGTGGAAAAAGTTGGAAATGAAGATTAGAATTAATATATAAAAACACAACGAGGAGATAACATGAACAATAATTTAAAATACGTAGCCACAAACATGACGATGTTATTTTGGGTAAATGAAATGATAACTGGAGCAAAACTAAAAAAACAAGGCAAAACAGAAAAAGAAATAAGAGCATTAGCACAAGATGAAGATATATTTCAAGCTGGCAGTGAAAACTTTAGAAAAAAAGCAGCATCGGGTGTGATATCAAGACTAAGGACATTAGATGAATTTACAACAGAATTACTTTGTAACTGCAATATAGAAACAGCTAAACAAATCACAATTTATTCTATATTAAAAAGTGATTTACTATTTTTTGATTTTGTAAATGAATTATATAAGGAAAAAATTATTTTAAAGGACTACAAAATAACAGATGCAGATATAGCAATATTTATAAATAGAAAGCAAGAACAAATAGAAAAGATAGCTTCATGGAGAGAATCTACAATAAGAAGATTAAAAAATAACTATATTTCATATCTATCTGAAGCTGGATTTATAAAAAAACAAAAAAACTATCTAGAAATAATTAAACCAGTAATAGATAAAACATTTGCAGAGCATTTAAAAGAAATAGGGGAAGAGATATATTTAGAAATTATGACAGTATATATATGAATTTAAAAGATAACAGACGTATCAAAAACTAAAGAAATAAAAGTGGTAAGAAATTGCGGGGGATAGTATGAAAGATATACACAAAAGGTTAGGTGAAATAAAGGAGAGAATAACAGATAAATCATTTAGAGAAAATAAGGGACTTGGAAACGAGATTGGATTTCATATATTTGACTATGAACCTAAATATGAAATGCTGGTTCGAGATTATGTATTTAATTTGCAAAAGCAAATCAAAAAAGAAAATACCGATATAAAGATAAGAGAATTTGATTTATATGAAATAATGCTAGAAGTATTAGAGCAAAGAGGATATTTAGAGAAAAACTTTGAGATGGAACAAAAAAAGGGAAGTGAGTTTGTATTTTATGCCACAGAAAAGACACTTAGATTAACATCTCAAAATGAAGATAATAAAATAGTTCAATATATTATAGATAGAACTCAAAGTGATGAAATAGTATTTTTAACTGGGGTTGGGAAAGTATGGCCTATAATCAGGTCGCATACAGTTTTAAACAACTTACATAGAGCATTAGACAAAGTTCCAGTAGTTTTATTTTTCCCAGGAACATATGACGGGGGATCACTTATGTTATTTAATGAAATAAAAGATGATAATTATTATAGAGCATTTCAATTAGTAGACAAGTATTAATCATCAAAAATCAAGTTAATAAGGGGGTTAACTATGAGGTTATACGATATATATCAAAAAGCAATTGATAGAGAAATTACAGGGGTAATAAAAGTAGGACAAGATGATAATAAAAATGTGTTGCAAGAATTAGAAGAATATGTTTTAACTGATGAACTTAGCCAACACTTTGATACATTTTTTGAAAACTATAAAAAAGGTATAGTAGCAAATACAGATAAAATGGGTGTTTGGATTTCTGGATTCTTTGGTTCTGGGAAATCACACTTTCTAAAAATCCTATCATATTTATTAGAAAATAAAGAAATAGAAGGAAAAAGAGCTATAGATTTTTTTGAAATAAAGATAAAAGATCCAATGGTTCTTGCTGACATGCAAAAAGCTGGAAATACAAGTACAGATGTAATACTTTTCAATATCGATTCTAAAAGTGAGTCTAATTATAAAACTTCAAAAGATGCAATTCTTAAAGTATTCAACAAAGTATTTGACGAGATGCAAGGATATTGTGGTGTTTTACCATGGGTTGCTGATTTAGAACGACAAATGGTAAAAGAAGGTGTATATGATAAATTCAAACAAGTTTTTAAACAAGAAAGCGGATATGAGTGGGAAAAAAGCAGAGAAGATATTTTCTACGAAGGTGATGCGGTAGTTTCAGCATTAAACAAAGCTAGAGGTATGAGTGAAGAAGCTGCTAATAATTGGTTAGAAAAAGCAGATGGAAATTATAGCTTGAGTATAGAAAAATTTGCAAAGAAAGTAAACGAATATATAGAAAGCAAAGGTCATAACCATCATGTAGTATTTTTAGTGGATGAAATTGGACAATATATCGGTGATGACAGCGGACTTATGTTAAATTTACAAACAGTTGTAGAAGATTTAGGCATATACTGTTCGGGAAAATGTTGGGTATTAGTGACTTCACAACAAGATATAGACACACTTACAAAAGGACAAGTGAGAGGAAATGACTTTTCAAAAATACAAGGTAGATTTAATACAAGACTTAGTCTATCATCTTCAAATGTAGATGAAGTAATCAAAAAACGTCTTTTAAGCAAAACTGATGGAGCAAAACAAACTTTAGAAATCATGTATTCAAATAAAGAGTCTATACTTAAAAATATAATAAATTTTACTATAGACACAGCTGAAATGAAGAATTATCAAGATTCTAAAGATTTTATAGAAACTTATCCATTTATACCATACCAATTTAACCTTCTTCAAAAGGTATTCGAAGGGGTTAGACAACATGGTGCAAGTGGAAAACATATATCAGAAGGAGAAAGATCCTTACTTGGTGCATTTCAAGAATCCGCAATAAGATATAAAGATTATGAGTTAGGAACTTTGATACCTTTTCATGTTTTTTATGAAACGATAGAAAACTTCTTAGATGGAAATATAAAATCAGTAATTTTCAAAGCTAAAGATAACAATAGATTAAATGATTATGATGTAGATGTTTTGAAGGTTTTATTTTTATTAAAATACGTAAAAGAAGTAAAACCTAACTTAGAAAATATATCTATTCTTATGTTGTCTAATATTGATGATGACAAGATTGAAATAAAACGAAAAATCCAAGAATCAGTAAACAAGTTAATAAGGGAAACATTAGTTCAAAAAAATGGAGATGAGTATGAATTTTTAACTAATGATGAACAAGACATAAATAAAGAAATTCAAAATATGCAAGTTGAAATCGGTGAAATTATTGAAAAGGTAAAAGAAATTGTATTTGGAGACATTTATAGAACTACCAAATTTAGATATTCACCTAAAAAAGACTTTTCATTCAACAAATACATAGACGAAAGCCCACATGGAATAGCAAACAATGAAGTAGGAGTTAAATTGATAACGCCACACTATGATATAGATGATATGACAGCCTATGATTTAAAACAATTATCAATTAGAGAAAACAATGTAATTATAAAACTAAGCAATGATATGTCTTATTTAGAAGAGATAGAAGAAGCTTTAAAAATAGAAAAATACTTGAGACTTAATAGTGGTTCAAAATCAAATTCAACAGTTGAATCTATAAAAGACCGCAAAGGAACTGAAAAAATAGAAAGAAGAGAAAGGGCAGTTTTACTATTAAAAGAAAATATAAAAACAGCAGAAATATATATAAATGGTTCTTTGATGGATATTAAAGAAAAAGAATCTGAAAATAGAATAAACGAAGGACTAAAGGTTCTAATAGACACAGTATATAACAAATTTAATTACATTAAAAAGAGCATAAATTCAAATAAAGAGCTTGTAGAGCTTTTATCAAATAGAAAAAATGAACAAATTTCTATAGATGGATTTGATGAAGATGAAAATAAATTAGCCATAGATGAGGTTTTCAGATATATAGAAAGATACAGCATAGGAAATTCAATAACTATAAAAGTATTGTTTTTATAGTTATTGAATTAGCCATAGATGAGGTTTTCAGATATATAGAAA
>ERZ791785.1520-NODE-1520-length-11007-cov-2.783875_pt1 | contig 11007 bp, 9 predicted proteins | sample MGYA00509947_ERZ791785 | MGnify/ENA primary metagenome ERZ791785 (study PRJEB30046, sample SAMN00791982) | human gut metagenome | study: EMG produced TPA metagenomics assembly of the A metagenome-wide association study of gut microbiota in type 2...
GTCGTCGTTCCGATCGCGATGACCGTGACTACGATCGTGATGATCGTCGTTCCGATCGTGACGATCGTGATTATGATGATCGTCCGCGTCGTCGTCGTTCCGATCGCGATGACCGTGACTACGATCGTGATGATCGTCGTTCCGACCGTCGTCGCAGCAGCCGCCGCGACGACCGCAATCCGCGTTACGCAGCCGACGAGAACTACGACGAGTACCGTGCCGATCGCGAAGAGCGTTCCGAGCGTCCTCGCCGCCGCGTCCGCCGCGACTTTGATCCTTTTGAGGACTGATGCCTCAAAAGGATCCCTCGCAGCATAGCTGACTGACTGAAGTGCCCTGTACCGGAAGGTACGGGGCACTTTTGCGTTTCCATGCAGATTGCATGAAAATGAGACACGGGGGCATGAGTTTTGTCATGACGTACCTGGGCGCATGCAAGAATGGTGTGAAGAGCCATTAACGAAGGAGTCGTCATGGTCGTTGGCATTATCATTGCCGTCATCGTTGTACTTATTGTGCTTTGGGCCGTCAGCGCCTACAACGGGCTGGTCACGCTACGTAATCGTGTGAAGAACGGTTGGGCGCAGATCGACGTGCAGCTCAAGCAGCGTACCGATCTTATTCCGAACCTGGTGGAAACGGTCAAAGGTTATGCGGCCCACGAATCCCAAGTGTTCACGCAGGTCACGCAGGCCCGTGCCGGCGTGGTGCAGGCCGCGCAAAGCGGTGACGTGGCGCAGCGCATCGCTGCGGAAAACCAGCTGAGCCGCGCACTTGTCAATCTGCAGGCCGTATCCGAAAACTATCCGCAGCTGCAGGCCAATACGAATTTCATGGATTTGCAGAATCAGCTGAAATCGTTGGAAGAGAAGATCGCCTACGCACGCCAGTTCTACAACGATGTCGTGCAGAAGTACAATACCCAGACCGAGGTTGTGCCGACCAATATTATCGCCGGCTTGTTCCATTTCGAACAGGCCCCCTACTTCCAGGTGGACGAAGCGGATCGTCAGGTTCCGCAAGTTAAGTTCTGACATGCATGTAAAGCCCCGTCCGATGACGATGGGGCTTTACTGTTCAATTCGGCTTGTACGGCCATCTGTTGTACGGCCATCTGAGGGAAGAAGAAGCGAGAAAGAGGGATTATGACGGCCAAACAGCATGCGTCGCGAGCGGTGCGCAGCTTCGGTATCGCGATCGTCGTCACCGTTGGCGTTGTAGCGGCCATATTGCTGGCCATCGCATTGGATGACGGTGGGGCCGATCTGAGCTACAAAACGCTCGACTACGATGTGCAGGTGCAAAGCAATGGCGATTTGAAAATCACCCAACACATCGATATGAAACTCGCCGACCGCAGCGATGACGACGGCGACCATCCGTGGAAGCAGCTGTACCAGCAGTACACGCTGAAGGAAAGCAACCTGGCCAATATCACCGATATCAGCGTGCGCAACGCGACGACGGGAGAGACCTACCAGCAGGGTGATATCGCAATCCCAAGCAGCTATAGCACCGACGAATGGAATCGAGAACATGCGGGGCAGTGGTATATCGCCGATGTTTCGCAAGGTGACAGCAATCCGCAGCCGTTCGATCCCGCAAAAGACGGTCTTGTTGCCGACAATACCGACGATCGTTCCAAGAAAATCGAAATCGGCTGGAATATTCCCGCCACCACGTCGGCGAGCAGCCTGAAATTCGATGTGACCATGACCATGCAGGGCGTGACCACCGCCTATCAAGACGTGGCCACGTTCCAATGGGAGCCGCTCGGCGTGAGCAATCAGATTCCCATCGGCAAGGTCACCGGAACCGTCACGTTCCCGGATGGCATTACGGCGGATAATTCATGGGCCTGGCTGCACACCGAACGTACGTCAACCACCGAACGTGGTGATAAGGGGTCGTTGCAGTTCACCGTGCACGACGTTCGTGCCGGCGACTATGTTGACGTGGTCGCCATGTTCGACGTCGGTGCGACCAGCGGTGTGGCACGCACTCGTGATACCACCATCAAAAACGGCATTATGGAAAGCGAGGCCCAACAGGAGCAGCAGTGGCATGACCGGCAGCGCACAAAAGCGCGTATCCGCCTGATCACGTGGATCGCCATTGCCGTGGCCGGGCTGATCTTGTGTGTGATCGCCGTTGTGCTCGCAATGCACAGTTTCGATCGTTCGCAATACCACGGTGACATCGAGTATTGGCGTGACGAGCCGGAAATGAGTCCCGCCAGCGCTGCGGAACTGCTGTATATCGTTGACAACAAGCATTCGAAAACACTGTCGAGCCGAAAAATGTCGGCTTCCGTGCTCTCGCTCGCTTCGCGTGGAGCAATCGCCATTTACCCGGGGCCGGCCGCCATGTATCGGGGCATTGATATGAGTCGGTCTCGCAATGCCGATATCGCGCAGCTGATTTCCAATGATCCAGCTCGTGCGCGTGATGCAGGCAAAACCAGCACCATCGTGATACTGCCGGTGGTGTTCGATAACCCGCAGTCATTGGCGCTGAGCCAGAGCGAACGTACCGCGCTCGACCTGCTGGTGAAGGCGTCCGAACGCATTGGTTCTCCGGTGTTCGATCTGAAACAGATGGACAAGAATTTCTCCGATTGGTCGAAGGGCTACAAGTATCAGGAAAAGTTTACGAATGCGTGCAGTAGCGAATTCTCCATGTTGGGTGCCACTTCGTCATGCGGCGGGGGAGCGTTCGCCGCAGGCATCTGCGCCGCGATCCTGGCGTTCCTTTCCATAGTGTATTTTGGCGTGATCGGCAATCTTGCGTTGGTCGTGCTGATTTCCGCGCCGATGATGTTCGCGTCCGTGTTTGCGCTGAGCTACCTCAAATTGAAGGGGCTTAACGACAATGGTCAGCGTCTTGCCGGTCAGGTGGTCGGTTTGAAACGGTATATGGAGGATTTCAGCGACTTCCGTGATCGTGGTGTGGCTGATCTGACGTTGTGGGGTCGCTACATGGTGTACGCCACCGCGTTCGGCATTTCCGAAAAGGCGATGAAGCAGCTGCTCAAGGCGTACCCGCAGCTTGCCGACCCGAGTTGGCTTGATGCCAACGCTTCCGATTCGCTGCTCTACTGGAGTTACCGTTCATGGTATTTCAATCATCATTACGCCGGTCCTGCTTCGTGTGATACGAATTCGATGGATTTCTCGCCGAGCGCCAATTTTGGTGATATTGGCGCGCAGTTGGAATCAGGTTTTGCTGATATTCAATCGACGATTGCCGCGGCATCTCCGTCCAGCAGTTACGGTGGTTCCGGTGGTAGCTTCTCCGGCGGTGGTTTCGGCGGTTCCTCCGGTGGTTCCGGCGGCGGCAGCTTCGGTGGTCGCTGATCTGCGGCATTACGCGCATGTTTGGTGGGTTTGTTGTCTGCTGAGGCGGGTCGGCTGGTAAGGTTGCATTCGGAAAGACACTCTGTACGTTGTTGAAGGAGATCGGGATGGCTTTGTTCCGTAATCTTGGACCGTTCCGCACCACGGCCATCGGCCATGGTGAAATGCCGTTGACCATTGAAAACAATCGTGGTCACGATGTCGGTATCGAAACATTGCACGCCTCGTTGGATGCCGGATGCCGTCACATCGACACCGCTTGGGCGTACTACACGCCGGGCGAAGAGGAACAGACCGGCGAAAAGCTGGTGCGTGAGGCGCTTGACTCGTGGAAGGGCCCGCGTGAGGAAGTCACCGTGGCCACCAAGGTGGGCTTGCGCCGCGCTTGGGAGGGTGACAAGCCGGTTTGGCCGCGTGACGGCAAGCCGGAGCATCTGATCGAATACGGCAAGCAGTCCGCGATGGCGCTTGGCGTTGACAGCATCGATCTGCTGTACCTGCACCGTCATGATCCGGAAGTGCCGTACAACGAGTCCTGCGAAGGCATCAAGGCGCTGCTCGATCAGGGCGTGGCCCAGTGGGCGGGTGTTTCCAACGTGAGCATCGAACAGTTGAAGATCGCGCAGGAGATCCTCGGCGACAAGCTTGTGGCCGTGCAGAACCAGTATTCTCCGATTCATCTGGACACCCAAGATACGCTTGACTATTGCGCCGAGCAGGGTCTGGCGTTCGTGTGCTGGAGTCCGTTGGGCGGCTACCGTCACCCGTACGACGAGCGCCTGTTCGATCCGTTCCGCGAGGTGGCCGAAGCCCGTGGCGTGAGCTACCAGCGTGTGGTGCTCGCATGGGAGCTGGCCAAGGGCGACCACATGTTCGTGATTCCCGGCGCCCATCGACCGGAAACCATTCTCGATTCCCTCAAGGCCGACGAGCTCGAACTCACCGAAGAGGAACTCGCCAAACTCGGCTGAGTGTCAGATTCGCAACGTTTTGCGTCAAGGCGTCCGTCTCCACGATGGACGCCTTTGTTTTTCCGCATGTGTTTTTCCTCGTATGTATTTCCCGGATGCGGCAGAAGTGTCCCGTGAATAGTCGAGAATATAGAGCGGAAAAATCGAGTAAGAGGAACAAGCGTGCAAAGAAGAAACAAGCCTGAAGTATTGGCTCCCGCGGGCAATCTGCGAGGACTGAAAACCGCCGTCGATTACGGTGCGGACGCCGTCTACTGCGGAGGTAAGGCGTTCGGCATGCGTTCGGCGCCGAAAAACCTGAGTTTGGAGGATTTCGAAGAAGGCTCCCGTTACGCGCATGAGCGTGGCGCTCGCGTGTATGTGACCTGCAATGTGTTGCCGCGCAACAATGAAGTCGAAGCGATGCGCGAATACATCGGCCAGCTCAAAGACACCGGCGTGGACGCACTGATCGTTTCCGACATTGGCGTGATGCTCATGGCTCGCGAAGTGGCGCCGAACCTGGAACTGCATGTGAGCACGCAGGCGGGAGTCACCAACTATCAGGCAGCGAACGCCTTCTACCAGTTGGGTGCACGTCGTGTGGTGCTTGCCCGTGAAATGGATCTGCAGGCCGTGCGAGACATTCGCGCACGCATTCCCGACGATCTTGACATCGAATGCTTCGTGCATGGCGCGATGTGCATGGCGTTCTCCGGTCGTTGTCTGTTCTCCAATTATCTGACCGGACGTGACGGCAATCATGGCGAATGCGCTCAACCGTGCCGCTGGAAGTATTCCATCGTCGAAGAAAAGCGTCCCGGCCAGTATTTTCCGATAGAACAGACTAAGGAAGGCGCGTATCTGTTCAATTCGCAGGATATGAACATGCTTGCGCATATCGACGATCTGCTTGATTCGGGTGCGACCAGTCTGAAAATCGAAGGACGTTCCAAGAGCGCCTACTATATTGCGGCGATGACGAACGCTTACAAGACCGCCGTTGACGCATACATGGTGCAACGCGGTTTTGAAGACGAGGATGGCACTGTGCTGAAGCCATTCCATGACCGTGTGATTCGCCCGTCTGATCCGGATTACGGCAAGCCGGAAACCACCGATTTGATTATGGAACATGCGGATGGCGCGTTCGCGGGGAAGCCGGATATTGCAACCGTTCCAGTCGCTTCCGCCGGCGAACCGGATGATCTGAGCTACCATGCGCGTAGTACGAGGCGTAAGTCGAACACGGCTGCGGAAATCCTGCCGGAAGGCTGGTATCACGCCGGAGTGCGCCCGGCGGAACACGTGTCCCTGCCTGACTGGTTGCTGGACGAGCCAGACAAGGTGGCGCACCGCGACTATTCCACCGGCTTCTACTATCCGGAACACAAAGTGCAGCAAAGCACCGACCGTTCCGCGTATTTCCGCGCTTGGCTGGTGGTTGGCGAAGTGCTCTCGTGGAGCGAAGAAGACGGCGGCCGTGTGACCATTATGAGCCGCAACAAAATCGAAGCCGGTCAGGAAGTCGAATTCGTGCTACCGGGCGCGGCGCCGCTCGCCTACACCGTTCCCGCAGGCGGATTCCGTGACGCCGACGGACATTGGGTCGAATCCATCAACAATCCGGCGCATGTCTTCTCCATGCCATGCCCGCAGGAAGTGCCCGTGAACGCAGCCATCCGATCTCGTACCAAAAAGCCGACGCTCAAAGCGGAATAATTGCGAAAAACATCGTGTAGACGCAGAAAATCAGCAGAAATAAGTTGAAATAATCGTAGAACAATCAAGGAAAACAAAAAATGACTGACAAGCAGTATGACGACGCGATTCTTGACAGCAATGCGATCGACCCGACCGACGTGGACGGCAATCCAATCCCGGTGACCATTCCGATCATGCTTGCGCCGGGCGTCAAAGTCGTGTACACCACGCGACTTGGTGGCACCAGCGAAGGCGATTATGCGCACTGCAATCTCGGAGGCAAGTCCGGCGATGATCCGAACCATGTGCTCGCCAATCGTGTGGCGCTCTCCAACGCCATCGACGCGAAGCTGAGCCTGGTCAGCCAGGTGCATTCCGGCGTTGCCGTCGATGTGGACGAATTGTTCGTCATGAACCGTCCGTTCGGTTTCGACGTGTCTGGCGGCAAGGGCGAAACCGCTCAGCAGGTGGCCGAAACCACGGATGAGCCGGCAGTGGTTGAAGCGGACGGCCAGGTGACCGCTCAGAAGAACGTGGCGCTCGGCATGTTCGCCGCCGACTGCCTGCCGGTGCTCATGGCCGATCCGGAAGCTGGCGTGATCGGCGCCGCGCATTGCGGCCGTCGTGGTCTGCAGAATGGCGTGATCGGTGCCACCATCGAAAAGATGGTGTCCAAGGGAGCCAGGCCGGAGCGTATTGTCGCCACGCTGGGCCCGTGCATCTGCGGTGACTGCTATGAGGTTGGCGGAGACATTGCCGACGAATTCGACGCGCAGTTCCCCGGAACCTTCACGCTGAGCCGTTTCGGCCAGCCGGGCATCGATATTGCGGCCGCCGCGCTGCAGGAGCTTGCCAAAGCCGGTGTTCCGGCTGATAACGTCGTTTCCTCCCGCGCCCGCGTCAACGCCGCCACCCAGTATCTTTCCGAAGACGAGGAATTGGCGGAAATCTGCCAGGCCGATGGCGAAGGCGAACCGCAGCTCGCGGAACGTTTCAAGAAAATCCGCCGTAGCCTGTGCACGCTGGAAAATCCGCTCTGGTTCTCGCATCGCCGTGCCACCATCGCAGGCAAAGCGCACGAAGGACGCATGCTTGCGCTGATCGTGCGCGAATAGTGGGAGAGCGGCGCGCTATTGCGGATTGCGTGCAGAACGTAAGGCAAAACGCGCTGCAAGCCGATTCGGGGGTTTACGGTGGGACGTATGAGTGAGAGAGAGCAGATGCAGGAACAGAAGATGCCGGTTGTGGCCGTGGTGTTGGCGGCCGGTTTCGGCACGCGATTCGATGAGAACAATCCCAAGCAGTTGGTTTCGGTGGGGGATAAGCCAATCGTCTGCTGGAGCATCGAGGCGTTCGAGCGCAACGATCGCGTGAGCGACATCATCGTCGTGGTCAACGAGCGTGTCAGCAATATGGTGAACATGCTCATCGACGAAGCCGGTTATACCAAGGTGCGTGCCGTGATTCCGGGTGGCTCCGAGCGTGTGGACAGCACCCGCGCCGCGCTTGACCTGCTCAAGCAGGCAGGCATTCCCGATGGCGCGAAAATCCTCATCCACGATTCCGTGCGACCGTTCGTCGAACAGACGGCTGCATCGACAGCCTCGACCAGTTCAACGCGGCGACCGTGGCATACGCGTCCACCGACACGATTCTGCTGACCGAAGATCTTGGAGAGCGCAAGGTGGTGCGCTCCGTGCCAGATCGTACGAACGCATTCCGCGCGCAAACCCCGCAGGCCTTCCGTTTCGGTACCATCACCAAAGCCTACGAGCTCGCCACCGCCGATCCCGACTTCCACCCGACCGACGACACCCGCGTGGTGGTGGACTATCTGCCGAACGAGCCGGTCGCCATCGTCGCCGGATCCGAAACGAATCTCAAAATCACCACGCAGGCCGACATGCCGATCGCCGAGAACATCGCGCGCAGCCTCGACCCGGAACACGCCAAACAAGAAGCGAAAGCGCGCATGCACGCGGTGTTCGCCGAAGCATTCTCGCAAATGCATAAGCACTGATCGTAAACGAACCCACCTTTCGACCACGTACACTGGAACACATGCAGCAGATCAACATCGTCATCTCAGGTTTCACCCCGTACGACGGCATCGACGTGAATCCGGCCGTACTTGTTCCCGTGGCGCTCGCCGAATATTGGAATGATCCATCTCAATCCGTGGCGCTGTCCGACGATCTTCTGCAGGATGTTTCCATGAGCGTGACGACGGTGACGCTTCCGGTCAGTTTCGCCAATGCCTGGCCCATGCTGCTGAACGCCATCGAACAGGCGAATCCCGATATTGTCATCGCCACCGGTTTGAAGCGTTCGGCCCGCGGCGTGCTGTTGGAGCGATGCGCCACGAATCTGATGGACGCGGCCAAGCCTGATGCCGACAATGTGATTCCGCCTCGCCGTCCGATCAATCCGGAAGGGCCTGCGGCATATTGGACGCGCCTGCCGTTGCGTTCGATTCTGCGCGATTTCGCCAAACATGAGATTCCCGCCGCGTTGAGTTCGGATGCGGGCACGTTCGTCTGCAATTCGCTGTTCTACCATTTGCTCGACTGGTCTGCAGCGCAGGAAAAGCGCATTCTGTCGGGTTTCGTAAGCCTGCCGATCGTCAACGAGCAGCCACATCCGCAACATGGACTGTCAATCGCGCAGCAAATCGCCGCAGGTAACGATGTGATCCGCGAATCGGTGCGTTATTATCTGCAGCCATCCTCAAGTGAGATTCTGCTCGGCTGAACGGCGTCGGCGTTTCCTCGAACGATTTCTGTGCTCTCTGTGAGAATTATGCGACTGCCGTGTGCCGAACGTTTGTTCTGCGCTAAAGTTCAAAACGGATAGGCGCGGGCAAGATGCGCGATGGAAGGGAATTCGTGAAAGGAATACCATGGTTGAGCAGTTCCCAATCGTGTTGAGGGGGTACGACAAGGAAAGGGTCGATGAGGCGTTCGCTTTGGCTCAGGAGACGGTGGACCGTCTGCGTGATCAGGTCAAGGCCGACGATCAGACCATCCTTGAACTGCAGGCACAGCTGCAGGAAGAGAAAAACAAGAAGGCCAACCCGAATTCGTTCGCATCTCTGGGCGCCAACGCGCAGCAGATGCTCGCCAGCGCGGAACAAACCAGCGCCGAGCTGCTCGACCGTGCCAAGAAAGACGCTTCCGCGGCACGCGCCACGGTGCAGCTTCAGGCCGAAACCCTGCTGAACAACGCCAAGCTCGACGCCAAGCGTATTCTCGACGAGGCCAACGCCAAGGCCGAAGCGGTGCTGTCGAAGGCCAATAATGATGCCGACACGTTGAAGTCCAACGCCCAGCGCGAAGCGGACCAGCTGCGTGGCGAAGCGCAGAAGGCCGTGGTGGCGCAGCGCCAGACCGTCGATCTGGAATTGACGAACTCCCGTGAGGAGCATGACAAGCGTCTCGCATCGGAGCGCGCCACGCAGGAGCGCGAGCTCTCCGATCTGCGCGCCGAAGCCACCGAGCAGATCGCGGCGCAGCGCAAGAACGCCAATGACGAGATCAACCGCATGAAAAGCGAGACCAACGACCAGATCGAATCCGCGTTGGCCGAAGCCAACAAGAAGCTGGCCGACGTGCGTGAGCAGGTGTCCAAGATGATGACGGACGCGCAGCGCCGTGCCTCGGAAATCACGGATACCGCCAAAGCCAAGGCACAGGAGATCACCGACGAGGCCGAAGTGCATCGCACCAAGACCATCAGCCAGGTCAATGCCGAGGTGGAGCAGATCCGCGCCGACATTTCCGCCCAGCAGGATGAGGCTACGAAGAAGGTCAACGAGCTGCTCGCCGACCTGAACGAACGCCGTGAAATCGCCAAGAAGCAGTCCGATGAGCTGATTTCAGAAGCGCAGCATACGCGCGATGAGGCCGAGGCATACGCTTCCGACAAGCGTGAGGCAGCCGACAAGCAGGCTGCCAGCATTCTCAAGCAGGCCACCGAAGAGGCCGACGAGCAGATCAACGAGCGTCGTGAGGCAGCCAAGAGCGAGCTTGAAGGTGTGCAGCAGCGCATCGCCGACCTGCAGACCCGTGAGGCGCAGATCACGCAGCGTGTCAGTGAACTGCGTGCCATGTTTGCCAACGCGTTCTCCGGTTTCGGCGCGAACGGCCTGTCCGTGGTCAATTCCATCGACGGCGAACAGCATGATTCCGCAGCTGAAGCTGAAACTCCGGCGGAATCGCACGACGAGAGTGGCGAAACTGTTGCGGGCGAACCGGAAGTGACCTTCGACGAGGATGTTGTCTCCGACGAACAGCAGAATAATGACGATTTTGAAGAACCGTCCGAAGACGAGCAGTCTGACCAGGGCGAAGAAGCACAGGAGGAACAGAACAATGACTGACATCACGCCGTTGAGCGCTGATGCATTGGCAACGCTGGTTGAGGATTTCGAAGCCAGCGACCACAACCGTATGGCCATGAACGCGGTCACCGCGGCTGGCATCAACAAGGTGGCACGCAACTATGACCGCGCCCGCCTGATGCAGCGCCGATTCTCCACCATTGTCGACAATGGCACCGCCACCCATCAGGATCGTTCCGGCCGTTGCTGGCTGTTCAGCTCGCTGAACGTGGCTCGTTTCGTGGCCAAGAAGAACATGGGGCTGAAGGAATTCGAGTTCTCCCAGAACTATGCCATGTACTACGACAAGCTCGAGCGCGTCAACTACTTCCTGCAGGACGTGGCCGAACTGGTGAAGGCCGGCGAGCCGTCCGACTCCCGCCTGATCCAGCATCTGCTCGCCGACGTGATGGGCGACGGCGGCCAGTGGACCATGGCCATGAACGTGTACAAGAAGTACGGTGCCGTTCCGAAGGATCTGTTCCCGGAAACCGAATCCTCCAAGAACACCGGCGAAATGAACGTGCAATTGCGTCGCCTGCTGCATACGGCCGTCGCGCACATGTATGCTGATCCGGCTTCGATCGAATCGGTAATCGCCGAAGCGACCGCCGCCGGA
>ERZ791785.1522-NODE-1522-length-10995-cov-1.914260_pt1 | contig 10995 bp, 14 predicted proteins | sample MGYA00509947_ERZ791785 | MGnify/ENA primary metagenome ERZ791785 (study PRJEB30046, sample SAMN00791982) | human gut metagenome | study: EMG produced TPA metagenomics assembly of the A metagenome-wide association study of gut microbiota in type 2...
CCTTCTGACTGTAAGATACTCAGTGTATCAGTGACAGATAATGTGTGCTATATCAATTTTGATTCTGCCTTTTTAAATAGCAGCCAGAGTGTAAATGAATACATCCCTATTTACGCAATTGTTAATTCGCTGGTGGATAAGACTTCTGTTTCCAAGGTACAGATCATGGTAAATGGTTCACAGGATGTAATGTTCCGCGAAGTGGTATCTTTAAATACTGCTTTTGAGCGGAATACAGATTATATTGAGCAGAAATAAAAAATAAGATAAACCGGAGAAAAAAGAATATGAAACGGCCCCTTGTGGTGATAACCGCAGGTTTTGTACTTGGAGAGGTGCTTGCCCTGTGTTTACAGGAGGCTGTATACAGAAAATGTTTCTGGTTTGCAGGAGCGCTGTTTTTAGCAGCGCTTATTGCCAGGCATTTTCTGGGAAAAGACCAGGACCGGTATCTGGGAAGAGACCAGAACCGGGATCTGGCTGGAAATTCAGGCAGGAGTGTCACATACAGGATACTTCTGCTTATTTTTATGTTTATTTTTAGTGGAATGTCAGCAGGAAGTTTTTTAGGAGTACAGTTCAGAAACCAGATGGACCGGGAGGAAGACCGGATCGCACAGGCAGAATTTGGGGATGTGGTGCAGCTGACCGGACAGGTAATGGATGTACGGGAAAAAAGCGAAAAACTGGAAATAATTGTAAATAAAGTAAAGATACAGTGGCTGACCCTTCAATTTCCGGTACAGCTATATGGAGTGCCGGGAGAGCTGGAAAACTGGGAAGAGAGTCTTCTTCCTGGAAAAAAAGTGAAAATAGCCTGTTCATTAAATCTGGCGGAATCTGAAAAAAATCCGGGAGAATTTAATGCAAAACTGTATTACCGGTCAAAGGGAGTGGTGTGTACCGGATATATAAAAGCTTTAAAGGAAAGCTGGGGGGCGGACCGGCCCTTTATGCGTGTTATCCTCAGGTTCAGAAAATATTGCAGCCGCATTCTGGAACAATACTGTGAAAAGGAAGACAGCAGTATTTATAAGGCGGTCTTGCTGGGAGATACTTCTTTTATGGAAGCAGATACCTTGGATCTGTACCGCAGCAGCGGGATCGCTCATTTGCTGGCAGTGAGCGGTGTTAAGACTCTAAAGTTGGATATCCCCCTAGTGCCTGAAACCCGCATAAACTGGGCATTTGTGTCACTACATATCGCTATAATTTACATTCTAAAACTGTGCTTAGACGAGGAAATTATTCCCCGTTGTCGTTTTCCTTGTTCAAGGGGGTATCTCATAAAATGTATAAATTGGCAAAAGAAGCAATAATTCAGCGTAAGTTTAATCTTATGGCAGAAGTCTAAAAATTGGCAAAAGGAGAAGATGAATATGGCATATAAAAAATATAGAGAAATGAAGGTTTATGAAGCAAGCGGATACCAGTACAAGCGAACACCAAGCATTGTTCTGAAAGGAAAATGGCTTTCGGAGTTGGGCTTTGACATTGGAGAGCAGATTGAAGTGAAGTGCGAAGATGGAAGATTGATTATTACAAAAGCAAATTAAGTATGGCAATGATGCCATGTACAATATTTTGTGTAGTTATGTAAAAATAAAAGAAATTGTAAAAATGAGCAGAAAATGATAGAATAAACGATAGTCATGTAAAATATAAGTTGGGGAAGTGGTGAGTATTTGATGGAGAACTGTGTACAATCGAGAATTAAAAAGATGTATAAAGAGATGGGAATTACTCAAAAACAAATTGCAGCAAACATAAATATGAGCTCACCTGCGATCAGAAAGTTGATAAATCAATCGGATGAGGAATTTAAAATTGCCGATTTAAGAAAATTATGCGACGGTTTGGGGATTTCCTTATTTGATTTTTTTAATTCAGAAGAATTTTATTCAAAGAAATCACTAGATAAACCTTATAAAAAAGAACTAAGAGGTTTTTTTCATAAAAAATGCATAAATAAGAAATATGAGATTTGGGGTTATGATCATGCAGGAGAAATTCTTAAAAGCTATTCTAAAGAGTATTGTGAAATTAGGAATGTGCTTGAACATTTGAATATCACAATGCAAGATGTATTGTTAAAAGGCGGAAATGAATCACCGATTCCAAAAAAAATACGCAGTGAATTTATAAAACAGGGATGGCAAACAGAACAAGAAATAGATGGTACACTTCAAGTAGAATTTTATAAAAAGGAACCAACCTCAGATAAAGTAGTGAAGGAGTGGCACACGATCAAAGGATACTTAACCGGTTACCATGTGGATTATTATAAAAACGGAATTGCTATTGATACAGAATGGAATAGTAAAGACCAAACTTTTGATAGAGATCTTGCTGCTATGCGTGCATATTATGAGGCCGGTATAATATCTCTTGGAATTATAATAACAAGAGGCTCTGAATTATGTACCTTCCCGCCAAAGTATAAACTAGAAAAGTATGGTACAAGCACAACTTGGCTAAATCAACTTATAGAAAGATTAGATTGCAGAAGGGCGGGTGGGTGTCCTATTTTAGCAATAGGAATTAAACCAAATGCAATAAAAGGATTTTCAAGAGATTAAAAATGGAGGATATTATGGAAAGGTTAAATAAAATATTCCCTCAAGATATTTTAGAAAAATATGAAATTTATAGTTATTATCATGCAGCTGAAATACTATCAATGGCTTACCCCGCAGAATTTAATGAATTAATAGATGCATTGAGAAATGTGGATATAACTATCGACGATATATTACAAGCCGGAGGAAATGAATCAGCCATTCCGCCTAAATTTAAACAAATTTTATTTCCTAAAGGATGGGCAGAAACACGTGTACATGGTGACTTGAATATAGAATTGACAATTCGATCAGGGGAAGAAGAAAATAGGTCATTTGTGTTGCCGGATTATGTTAATGGATATAATATTGATTTCTTTAAGAATAAAATAGCACTGGATACGGAATGGAATAGTAAGGATCAAACATTTGATCGTGATTTGATGGCAATGAGAACATATTATGAATTTGACATTATTGCACTTGGTATTATTATCACTAGGGGAACAGAGCTAAAAACATTTCCTAAGCATTATGGGTTAAATAAGTATGGTGCAAGTACAACATGGATGGGGAAATTAACTTATAGGCTAGACAGTCGCCGATCGGGAGGATGTCCAATGTTGGCAATAGGGATTACACCAGCATGTATTAGGGGATATCAGCCTGATTAACTTGACTTTTGAAAAATTAAGAGTGATATATACTAAAAGAAACTAGAAAGGAATAAGTATCACATGAATTTACAAAAAAACTTCCCTAGTGTAGCAAAGTATATGGGCTCCAAGACAGATGTTCTTGATTTGATTGAAAAGGGGATTAACTATTTTGAAAGAGATCACGAGTGGATATGTGATCTCTTTGCGGGCTCGGCAACATTATCCGGGGCATTGAGGAATAAAGCAAATATAATTTCAAATGACATCCAAAAATATTCGGAAGTATTTACAAATGCGTATTTAAATAATTATGAGTGGTCAAAATATCCAAATATTAAAATTATATGTCTAAAAGCATCTGAAAGGGTTGATAAATTTTTAAAATATTTTTCAGAATATTCTCGAAAATATGATTATACGCAAGATTTTACTTTAGAAGAATTTAATGCAATGGAAGCCGATGAAAGAAACCTTATTAATGAGGATAAGTGGAAAGAATTTGACGAATATTATTTATTTACAAAGAACTATTCTGGAACCTATTGGAGTTTTGAACAATGTGTATGGATTGATTCATACAGATTTGTCATTGATGAATACAAAAAAGATGTGGCATATTTTAATTTATTACTTACATGTTTGATTTATGCAATGGCGTATAATTCACAAAGTACGGGGCATTACGCACAGTATAGAATTCCTGAAACAGATTCATCAAAAGAAGATATACTAATATATAGGCGTAAGACAATAACTGATTTTTTTGTTAGAAAGTATGAAGAGCTTCAAAGCTTTTTAACACAGAAAAATGAATATAAATTTATAACTATGGCTGATACAGATGTAAATTGCTTAAGGCGGATACCAGAAGGAACATTAGTTTATGCTGATCCTCCATATTGTTTTGTTCATTATTCGAGATTTTATCATGTAATTGAAACATTGGTACGTTATGATTATCCGAAGGTGAGATATAAAGGAAGATACAGAGATGATCGATATCAATCAGAATATTGTGTAAAAACACAGGTGTCGGAAGCGTTTTCACATATGTTTACAGGAATCAGGGAACGTAAGGCAGATTTAATTTTGAGTTATACTAATAGTGATACTAATACTATTGAATTTTCAGAATTATTAAAGGTATGCTGTGGAGCATTTAATCCCAATATGATAAGCACAGAAGTTCTTGATAAGTGTATTAAAAAAAGCATAGAATTTTTTAATGATGGAGAAAGGGAACAAATAGAACTTTTAAAAAACAATGGTATGAATCATGAATTAGAATACGAAATTGCAATGATAAAAAAACCATATAATCATAGTAGAATGGGAAGGACAAAGACTAAAACAATTCCGGTGACAGAGGTTGTTATCATTGCGAAACGAAGAAGTAATTAAGAAGTATCCAGTACATTTAATCGCATTGGATATATTTCTTTCCTGAGGCTGTTACAGATCAATTACTCTGATTCTATGTATAATGGGGATGTTTGGAAGTAATGATTTATGTCCGTGCGGAGTGGAGGAAAATACAAGTATTGTTGTTTTGTAAAAGATTCAATGGAGTTGATTGTATTAGAATGAAAGAACAGTTATTATTATTATTAAGAGTATCGAAGCCAGAATATAATAGCACACTGTACAAAGATTATAAATTATATATGAATGACCAGTTTTTATATAAAAAAGTGGGATTATCAAAAGGACAATATGACGAAAAAGAAGGAATGATTGCCAAAGATAATATAAAATTACTATATTCTGCAGATGATAGAAAAACGTGGAAAGAATTACCAGTCATACATTCGTTGCATAAAAATAATAATGCTTATATTTACTGTATGTATGGAGTAAAATATGATCCAGCGAATTACAGACCAGAAACAAATACATATTATCATTTTATTCCCTGGGAGTATATTAAAGATTTTTGGCAAGAATCATCATTAGAAATGATTATCGTAAAAAATACTTCAGTTTTTATTCAGGCTTTTAAGGAAGCAGCGTTACAAAGAAATGACAATTATGCATATGGTAAAGTGCATTATGATCTTGATGAGAAAATGGATGATATTACATATTTTGGAAAAGCTTTGAAAAATCATTTTGAAAGCGTTTTTCATAAACAGAAAAATCCGTATGAAATTCAAAATGAAATTCGCTATTGTCGATCAAAAGCAGCCATCTTTTATAGAATTGCAACTGGATAAAAAAAACGAATTGTGTTTTGATATTGTTCCATTAGAGAAAGGGAAGGGCATATTGATAGAATTAAATAATCTGGAATTTAATCAGGATAAGACATTCCCAGTTCGCTTTTCTAGTAAAATACAATATTATGTCCCAGAAGAGTGATATTGATAGTATAAAAAGGGATGGCAGAGCGGTTCTGTTACCCCTTTTGTCAGAATATAACCTATTCGTATTTTGACAGATTACGTCCCTTGATATTTCGGAAAAATCGACTGTCATGTTCTAAAGGAACGGTGAAATCATAACCGAGTTTGCTCATTTCTTGAATTTTAATCAGCATTAGGTTGACATCGCTGCCCATCATTTGGGAGATTGTAAAAACATCGTATCCCTCTTTGGCAATAGCATAGACTTGATCATTCCCTAGAAGTATATGGGAAGCGAAAGCATTAGCTTCATATTCAGTATTGTCTTTCATGGAGAAAAGACTGAATTCTTTTAATGCATTTCCTGCTTTTGCGAGATTACGGTGACGTTGATCATGCCCAATTTCATGAGCGATAACCATATCTTTCAGTCGTCCATCTATTTTTGGATTTAAAAACATTAGTCTGTGATTCCACCGGAATGTATACATTCCAAGCAGGTCGTTAAATGCCTCTTCATAAAAAATGCAGATACCGAGGTCTTTGGCTATCTGTTCTGGTTTGCGTGAACCGCACTGATGTACGAGTGTGTCAGCACGTTTAAAAATTTCAAAAGAATCCAAAGGTTACACCTCCATTCTATATGTTAGCAAAAGCGGTGTCTTATAAAACGGACATCAATTTTCCTGACGGTATTTTTGAGGTGTGTACTTTTTATTATCTTCTTTACATTTAAAGTATGCTTTTTGCAGTGCAATCATAACAGCATCCATATCTGAATCTGATAATTCCCCTCCAGCAAACATACCAGACAATTCGTTTACAAGATTTTCTGCCTGTTTTTTTCCACGGCTTCCATATCGTTTTCCTGCTTTAGAAATGAATTCTTCATCTTCGGTCATAAGATAATTTGTATCGCATCCAAGCACAGCGGCTAGTTTTCCGTATACTTCGCGGTCTCGTGGGTAACGGCCGTCTGTTTCATAGCTGGCATAGGTCCTTTTTGTGATACCTGCAGCTATGGCGGTCTCTTGCTGGGTAAGCCCCTTCTCTGATCTCAGCTCTTTCAGCTTTTCAGCGAATTTCATGGTAATCATCCTCCTTGCTTTGAAATGAAACTGAATTACATTTTTGTATTGACAAATGCAATTCAGTTTCGTATTATATACATATAAAGTGTAATTGACTTACATTTATATTAAACTGATTTACATCAAATGTCAATGAAAAATGGGAATGAATAGCAAGAAATGTAACTTGATAGCATTCGCAACCAAGAAGTAGAAGAATCCATTTGGTTAACAATTTATAATGCAAAAATGTTAGCAATTATTATTATAAATATCTATTGACAACATACATGGTAGTGATAAAATGTTAGCAAAAGGTAGAAATGATAGGTATTGTTTACTAATGGAAAGGAGATGATTTTATGAGTGAAGTTGGATTGAATATTATTTTTGATGGAAAATACAATGTTGTAATGGGAGATGGAGATGCGATAGAATATCCGATTGGGGGTGTAGCTTGTGAGTATGCTAGGCTTCATCCTCATGAGTTAAAAAAATATATTATGAAAAATCCATATTTTGATAAAACTGATCTTAAAAAATATGGCGCAGAAGCACTTATGGATTTTTATAATATAATGAAAAAAGAATGTGGAATGGTAACTGCAATGATGGTTGTTGCGGATTTTTCGAATTGTTTTTCAGAATATGGAAGGCTGAAAAAACAAGAACTGGATGAGGTAACCGTAACTTGGAATGAAGAGAAAGATACAGATGCGATTAAAAGTTTTATACTGAAAGACAGTGGATACACCGAATATGGTACTTCTTCAATAGGACAGGCAATGCTTACAGCTTACAGTACGTTTGCTTACTATTATGTGGCATTCCGTCATATCTTTGATATTTTGGTGGCAGATGGTTCGGATGAGAAAGCGGCTGTTGAAGAGTTTTGGAAGATGTATGCGGAATATATTGATTTTCAACATATTGATTTTAAAATTATAAATTATGATAAAGGATTACACTCTTTATATACTATCCAGAGTTCATTATCCTTGATTTTATTTGAGGCCGCTCATGCATTAGAGACAGGTACAAAATTTGTTAAATGCAAAAATTGCGGACAATATTTTGTACCAATTGGTCGTTCGGATTCTGTATATTGTAGTTATCCATCACCACAGGATCAAAAGAAGGCATGTCGGGATGTTGGAGCAAATATAACCAGGGCTAAGAAGTTAAAAAATGATGTACTGACACAAGAATACCGAAGACTATATATGCGTTTGAAGATGGCCCTCAAGCGTCACCCTGAAAATGAAGAAATAGAGCATAAATTATATGAGCTTACAAATGGTATGAAAGTTAGAAGAAAGCAACGAGAGGCGGGAAGCCTTTCTACGGATTCCATACTGGAATGGCTGATATCCTTTGATAACGCTCAAAATGAAAATTAGTGTTAAAAAAATGGTAGTTTTAACTGGAGGTGTATCAAATGATAAGAGTAAAGATTAGAAATCGCAATAGTGATAAACCTACAAAGCCACGAGTTTTTGATATATTGATAGATGATGACGGAAAGATTTTTTTTGAATCGAAAATGAATGGGTGTACTGAAGTGGTATCACTTACAGATGTTATGAAACAAATTGAAGAAGCACGAACAAGCTACTGAGCCCTGATCCATAATTTATGAGATACTATATGCCAGAGTTGTTACTGCAATCGAGAGATTGCGTAGCAACTCTCTTTTTTTGCTCTTTTTTAATTTATTTCGGGAAAGAATATCTGATTTTGTATGTTGCTATGAACCTACCAAATTAAAGATTTTCAGAAACAAAAGGGAGAACAAGTATATAGATGCCTGACTACGATACAGATTTGGGCAGTATCGATGTTCTTCTGAACGATGATATTCAGTTCAGTATTGGATGTAAAAATACCTAACCTTATATATTCTCTCATTCTCTGCATTTCTGAGTATATTTTTACGAAAAATCGGCAGCCACGAGGAGAATAAGTCATTAGGCATAAAAAATGAAGTTTTGATACGTCTAAAAAATTTTTGAAAATTATTTTTTAATCGTGCAAAAAGTCTGCACCTTTAAAAATTATTCTTTAGTCACAAAGCAAGGGAACAGAAAGGAGGTGAGCGAGAGATGGCAAAAAAGAGTATGACACCAAGTGAGCGCCGTGAGGCGATTCTCAGGGTCTTATGCCAGAGAAGACAGGACAAGATTGATAATCTTGCCGAAGAATTTGGTGTATCAGTCCGGACTATAAAAAATGACATCGAAGAATTAACTCTCGCTCACCTGATTGAGACAGTTCGTGGAAGATATGGCGGAGGTGTAAGAGTTGCTGACGGATATTATGTCGGCCGCAATTACCTGAAACCGAAACAGCAAGAACTGCTCAAAAAGCTGCAAAGCACCCTTCAGGGTGACGATCTTGAGGTGATGAACAGTATCCTTCGTGATTTTGCTTTGTAAGAACTATATTTACGAGAACCCCACGGCCATGAGAGCCGAATGAGAAAGGATGAATTATTATGATGAAAATCTTTATCTGCAGCCCGTATCAGGGCAACATCGAGGAAAACAAAAAGAAGGCAGCATATTACGCAAAGATCGTTGCCAAAGCTGGGAACGTCCCAGTTGCACCACATATCTATTTTCCAACCTTCCTTGATGAGAAGAATTCCAACGAAAGAATGACAGGAATTGAAATGGGACTGGAACTCATGGATACATGCGATATGGTCTATGTTTTCGGTTTTGAGATTACGGAAGGCATGAGATTCGAACTGGAACATGCCAAGAAAATGAAGAAAACTGTAAGACTTTATGACAGAAATTTTGAACAGATTTGTGTCAAAACGCTTCCGATTGATGACCGTGCCAGTGATGAGTACCGTTCCCTGATTAAGGGGCAGAAGCTCATGAGATAGGAGAACCTCCATGTCAGGAAGAGTAAATGTCCTTTACGGACTGAATCAAGGTGACCGAATTATGGTCACCCGTGGAAAAGAGAAGAAAAAAGCAGCCGTTGTTAAGGAGTACCCGTTCCATATTCTGATGGATTGGGGAAAGTACAGGTCCAGTGTAAACAAAGTTGATGTGTATACAGGCGATGTGAAACTGGCACGCATTTGAAAGGAGAGAACGCCATGAGCGAAGCATTATTATTGGTAGCTGAGGGCTACGAGCAGATTGCTGCCGGAATCAGAAAGATGGTTGCAGTACAGAAAGATACACCAAAGAAAGAGGAGAATCCTGTGAAGAAGGCTGAAAAGAAAGAAACTACTGTGGCAGATACACCGAAGGAAGAAGCTGCACCGAAGGAGACAGCCGTTGACAGAAAGACGGTCCGTGCTTTCCTTGCGGATAAGTCCAGAGCAGGAAAAACATCGGAAGTCAAGAACCTGATCGAGCAGTTCGGATTCCAGAAGCTGTCAGATGTTCCTGATGAGAAACTGCCGGAATTGTATGAGAAAGCGCAGGTGCTCTAATGGGCGGACATGCAAGGTTCTCCCCATCGTCCGGTAAAAGACGTCTGGAATGCCCTCCATCGTTACTGTTGGAGGAGCAGTTTCCGGACGAAGAATCTCCCTTCGCAGCAGAGGGGAGTGCCGGACATGCGATGGCAGAGTACCTCATCAATAAATATCTGAAGAAAAGAACCAAAAGACCTGTATCTGATTATTATTCGGATGAATTGCTCGAAGCCGTGGATGATTACGTGGAATATAACATCGGCCAGATCGAACAGGCAAGGAAGGACTGCAATCAACCATTCATCGGAGTGGAACTGAAGGTCAGCTTGGCACACAGGATCGAAGGATGTTTCGGTACTGCAGATATGGTGGTGGTCGATTCCCATAAGATCCATATTATCGATCTGAAACTCGGCAAGGGTGTGGTGGTCGATGCAGAACAGAATGTTCAGCTTATGATCTACGGACTGGGGGTTCTGGACATGCTCGGTTTCTTATATGAGATCGACACGGTGGAACTTACCATTGTCCAGCCGAGGATCGAACATTTTTCCACCTGGGAGATATCAGCCGGGGAGCTTCTTGCATGGGGAAAGGATGTCCTTGAACCTGGAGCAGCAAAGGCACTTTCTGGCGAGGGAGAGTTTAAAGCCGGAGACCACTGCCGATTCTGCAAGGCAAGATTTACATGCCGTGCAAGGGCAGAAGAGTATTTAAAACTTGCCCAGATGGAATTTGCCGAGCCGGCTCTTATGTCGGACGAGGAGATTGCAGAAGTCCTTTCCAAGACCGATGCACTGAAGAAATGGGCAGAGGAGGTTTACACCTATGCTCAGAATGAAGCAGTAGTTAACCATAAAGAATGGCCGGGCTATAAGCTGGTCCTGGGAAGAAGCAACCGTAAATATACGGATGAAGAGGATGTGG
>ERZ791785.1524-NODE-1524-length-10984-cov-3.669778_pt1 | contig 10984 bp, 16 predicted proteins | sample MGYA00509947_ERZ791785 | MGnify/ENA primary metagenome ERZ791785 (study PRJEB30046, sample SAMN00791982) | human gut metagenome | study: EMG produced TPA metagenomics assembly of the A metagenome-wide association study of gut microbiota in type 2...
GAATTAAAGTTTTATAATTAACCTACTGTTTAATTTTCAAAGTTCATTTGCTTAACTCGCTTAACTTTTTAAATTGTTTCGCTTGTTTCAGCTTCTTTAGTTTAACAAACTTAATTTCGTTTGTCAATATTTTTTTCAAAAACTTTTTTGAGTTTTCATCGTTTTCGACTTATTGACTCTTTAAGTTCTTTCCCCTCTCTCAAGGACAAGTAATAATATATCATCGTTTTAAATATACGTCAACACTTTTTTTATATTTTTTTCATTTTTTTATTAAAAATATATTAATCCTTGCAATTTCAATATCTCAACTTAATAAAATTATAGTTTTATTATTTATATTTTTTAATTTCATAACAAATAAATTAATATAAATTAAACTAATATTCTCAATTAAACACATATTAAATCATAAATTCCACATAATAAAAATAACCTTAATAATTAAAGAAAGGTGATTTATATGTATAATTTTGAGAATGTAAAAGGTTTATACGAAGATGGCTATAGATGTATTTATTATGATAACACAGAAAACAACCCCTCAGTATATTTAAAAAACTTTGAAAGTGAAGATTCTAAAGAAATACAATTTGAAAATGAAGAGCAATTTGCACAATTTAAAGACTATCTAGATTCATTAAACACACTTAGAGATTAAAATTATACATTAAAAAACTGTACATATTTTTTAAAATTTATGTACAGTTTTTATTTTTTGAATTTTATTATAGAGTTAATTCACCCTATTTTAATGTTGCTATTTGTTTTATAAGAGCTATGAGTTCGTTTCTGTCTACTTCTTTTTGTTTTCTTTTTTCTTTATATTCCTGGATGTTAACAACTTTTTTCTTAGTTTCTTTCATAAGCTTCACTTCCTAATTATAAATTATTAACTTATGTATAAATATTCTATACTAATTTATAATCTCCTTCATTTTTAAAAACAATTTTCTAACATTTTATCTAAAAAAATGTATTTTTCTCGATTATATAACAAAAACAAATCAAAAATGTAATAAAATAATATAAAATATCAATATTAAACATATATTTTAGAATACTTTATTCTAAATATGCATCACATATATTACTTATTCTTTTTTATATATTCAATTGCTCTATCTAATTGTTTTTCTTTATTTTTTTCTACTATGTTAGGTTTAATACCTTGTTTATTTATATAATTTCCATTTGGAGTATAATATTGAGCTGTAGTTAATTTATATCCTGTACCATCATTAAATTCTCTTACACTTTGGACAAGACCTTTTCCATAACTAGTTGTTCCTACTGCAATACCTGCTTTGTTATCAACTATAGCTGCTGTTAAAATTTCTGATGCTGATGCACTATTTTCATTTATTAGTACTGCTATAGGTAAATCTACTTTCTTTTCATCAGATTTATAATACTGAGTGTCCCCATTATTATCTTTAGTGTATACTATAGTTCCTTCTCCTAATAAATAGTCTGCTATGTCAACACATACATCCAGTAATCCACCTGGATTATCTCTAAGATCTATTATTAAAGATTTTACATTTTTCTTTTGTAATGAACTTACTGCTTGTTTAAATTCTTTATATGTATTCTTATCAAATGAAGTTATTTGTACATATCCTATATTGTCATCTTTAACTTCACTTTTTACACTTGCAACTACTATTTCTTCTCTTTTTACTGTTACATCAAATTGTTTATCCCCTCTTTTTATAGTTAAAACTACTGATGTTCCAGCTTTTCCTTTAATTTTGCTAGCTGCTAAAGAAGATTGTGAGTATTTTACTTCTTCACCGTCTACTTTTAAAATTATATCCCCTGATTTTAAACCACTCTTTTCAGCTGGATAATCTTTTATTACCGATTTAACAACTACGTTATCTTCATCATTGCCACTCATATAGATTCCTATACCTACAAATGACCCCTGTGTTTGTTCTTTTAATAAATTAAACTCTTCCTTTGTGTAATATTCTGAATAAGGATCACCTAAAGATTGTATTAATCCTTTTTCTGCCCCTAAGATTAGTTTCTCTTGGTCTACATCTTGATAATAATCTTCTTCTACTATATTTTCTAAAGCTACTAGTTTATCGTATTTTTTATATTGATTATATAAATTTCTCGATATAAATACACCTTTTAACAGGAAAACTTGGACTAAAATAGTACATATTATTGTTGCGACAACGAGACTTACTGATCCTATTACCAATTTCTTTTTTGACATATCTCCTACATCTCCTTTTAAATAAACTATTACTATTATATGATAATCTATCCTTTTTATTACTATTTCCTAAATTTGTTGATTTACAGTAACTAACTATACTAAAATTTATATTAAGGATATTAATTATATCTTCAATATTATACCATATATATACAAAGGGGTAGATTTTATGAAAAAAGAATTTAGAAAAAAGGTAATTGCAGACAGAAAAGCAAAAGATAAAGACTTTATTGAAAAAAATTCAGACATCATAACAGAAAAATTGCTTCAAATGGATTGTATAAAAAAGGCCCAAAATATCATGCTTTATTTAGACTTTAATAATGAAGTCCGTACTGACCATTTAATCAATAAACTTATATCTCTTAGAAAAACTGTCACATCTCCTATAACTATTGTAGAAGACAGAGTTTTAATTCCTGCTCAAATTACCGATTTGGAAAACGGTATTAAAGTGGGAGCTTATAATATAAGAGAACCAAAACCAGATGCACCTACATTAGATGTAAAAGATTTAGATTTAGTTATTGTTCCTGCTGTCGCTTATAGTGAAGATTGTTACAGATTAGGTTATGGCGGTGGATACTATGATAGATTTATAGAAAGATTAAGAGATGATGCCGTTACTGTAGGTATTGCTTTTGACCTTCAAATATTCCCTGAAGTTCCAAAAGAACCTCACGATGCTCAACTTGATTATATTATAACTGAGACTAGAATATTAACACCTAATAAATAATTTAACACTCATACTGAATTTGCAAAATTTATTATAAATATGTAAAGCACATGATTAGATAATTTTCATGTGCTTTATTATATTTGTTACTACTCTATTTAGTTTTATTTTCACCTGAATATTTTTGATTTAACTCAATTTTATCAGGCAAAGATTTCATATTTGTTTCTAGAACAACGAAAGGGTATGCATCTTCTTTTTGCTTATATACAGCTTCTACTGTCATAACTTGTTTTCCTTCTTTATCTTGTAGATTTATTTTTTCTACATCTATGCCATACTCCTCATTTTGACCTCGAGTTACTATAACATATACTTTCCCATCTATTATTGTTGCTAAAGCTCTCTCTTGGTCTATGTAATCATCCATCATATTTAATATTTTATCTGGAATGGAATCCCTCTGAACTACAATATAATCTACGGCCTTTACATCTTCATGAAACATTTTCGGTAAAATTATAAATCCTGCCAATATAAATATAATTAAGAAAATGCCGTAAATCATACCTTTCATATTGAATTTAACATCCAATTTACATCACCCCCATATATTTAAAATATATGAGGTTTATAATTTACCTATTCTAAAATTTTAAAACAAAAACTGATTATTTTAAGATATCGTGGTATCTAGTATAATCAGTTCTCATTATGTATATCATTTTATTTATGTTTAATAGTTTCTTTTACTTTCTCAACAATATTATCGGCAGTCAATCCATATGCCTCTAACAATTCTGTTGAATTTCCAGATTGTCCAAATACATCATTAATTCCTAATTTTTTTACTAAAACAGGACATTCTTCTGCAACAACTTCGCTTACCGCACTTCCTAGTCCGCCTATAACACTGTGTTCTTCAACAGTAACAATTGCACCTGTTTTTATAGCAGATTCTATTATTAATTCTTCATCTATAGGTTTTATAGTAGACATATTTATTACTCTTGTACTTATGCCTTCTGACTTTAATAATATACTTGCTTTAACAGCTTCGTCTACCATTATTCCACAAGCAATTATAGTAGCATCTATTCCTTCTCTTAAAATTACACCTTTACCTATTTGGAAGTCATAATCATCATTAAATGTAGTAGGAACCGAGCTTCTGCCTAGTCTCACATATACAGGACCCTTATATTTAGCTACCTCAAAAATCATCTTCTTAGCTTCAACACCATCAGCTGGAACTAATACTGTCATATTGGGTATTGATCTCATTATTGAAATATCTTCTATACTTTGGTGTGATGCCCCATCTTCACCTACTGTTATTCCTGCATGTGTTGCACATATTTTTACGTTTAAATTTGGATAACATACAGAGTTTCTTATTATTTCAAATCCCCTTCCTGTAGCAAATACTGCAAAAGTACTTACAAAAGGTATTTTTCCAGTTGTAGATAAACCACAAGCAGCCCCTATTAAGTTTTGCTCTGCTATCCCCATATTAAAGAATCTAGTTGGAAATTTCTTAGCGAATTCAACTGTTTTTGTTGATTTAGATAAATCTGCATCTAAAACTACTATATCATCTCTCAAATCTCCTAATTCAGCTAAAGCTTGACCATAAGCTTCTCTAGTTGATAAATTATTCACGGCAAGCACCTCCCAAATCTAATAAAGCTTGTTTTAACTCTGCATCATTTAAAGCACTCCCATGCCAACTAGCTTGGTTTTCCATAAAAGAAACGCCTTTGCCTTTTATAGTTTTAGCAATTATAATAGTTGGTTTTCCGACTGTATCTTTTGCTATATCTAAAGCTGCAAATATTTGATCATAATCATGACCATCTATTGTTATAACATTCCATCCGAAAGATTTAAATTTACCTTCTATAGGGTTAACGTTCATAACACTTTCTATATTCCCATCTATTTGAAGCCCATTATAATCTAGAAATACTATTAAGTTATCTAATTTGTAATGTGCAGCACTCATAGTCGCTTCCCAAACAATACCTTCTTGTATCTCTCCATCACCTAATAGAGCATATACATTCCATGGTGCATTATCAAGTTTAGAACCCATTGCCATTCCACAAGCGGCAGAAAAACCTTGTCCCAGAGAACCTGTAGACATATCGACTCCTGGCACCTTATTCATATCTGGGTGTCCCTGCAACATTGCTCCAAACTTTCTAAATCCGGCTAACTCTTTTTTATCAAAAAACCCTCTTTCTGCTAAAGTAGCATATAAAACAGGTGCGGCATGTCCTTTAGATAAAACAAATCTATCTCTATCTTCCATTTTAGGATTTGTTGGATCTATATTCATCTCATCAAAATACAATGCTGTCAAAATTTCAACAGCTGATAAAGATCCTCCTGGGTGTCCAGATTTCGCTCCATGTATCATAGTTACAATTTCTCTTCTAATGATACTCGCAATCTCATTTAATCCCTTATGGTCTCTCATGTGATTTACCTCCTAATTTTTAACTGATATCACTGTATAGTACTATTATAGTACCGATTTATTCTTATTATATCATTATTAAAATTATTTTTTAATAATGATATTTTATATAGCAAAAAAGACTATTGAAAATCAAAATTCAATAGTCTTTTACATATTAAACAAACCTAAACTTATTTGAAGGCTATTATCTATTTTTAACATCATGTTTTTATCTAGACAACCTATTTTTTCTCTCAGCCTCTTTTTATCAATCGTTCTAATTTGTTCTAAGAGAATAACAGAATCTTTATTTAGTCCGTATTCGTTGGCACTTATTTCTATATGTGTAGGCAATTTTGCTTTATTAATTTGCGATGTTATCGCAGCTATTATAATTGTAGGACTATATTTGTTACCTATATTATTTTGAATTACTAAAACAGGCCTCACACCTCCTTGTTCTGAACCGACAACAGGACTTAAATCTGCATAATATAAATCTCCTCGTCTTATTTCAGAGTTGAGATTACTCAACCTTTGCCATATCTCCTTTAGAATCATTTTCCAAAGAAATCTCATCTGTCATTCCTAATTCAGCTAATGAAAGATTAATCCTTCCCATTTCTTTATAACCCTTTATCATAGTTTCTTTTAAATTTAATTTTTTCTTTTGAGTTATATAAAATTGAAACGCAGCCTTTGCAAAATCTTCTCTATTACTATTTTCCATTTGAATAATTTTATCTACTTCTGATAAAATTCCCTCTGGCAAAGTAAATACAATCTTTTCCTTATTCTTATTGTTCACAAAACCGCCTCCTAGGAATACTATCTATTCTAATTCTACCAAATAGATGCATCAATGTAAAACTGCATTTCTTACCATTTAACATATGTCTATATTTGTTTTGCTCAATAGTATTCTCCTTATTTTTATTGTTATTAATGTTTACATTTAAAGTTATAAGAAAAACCTTATTCAAAAATTATAATGTGGATTTATAGTATTTGTATGAATAAATACTATTGTGTTTTTAGTCAGATTATTAGCTTCATTATATTAGTGAGATTCTTTTTAATTATAGAGACCTCATTATCTAGATTTAATTTAGATGTTACTAATGTTCACTTTGAAAGTTAGTATAATTGACAATAAACTTTTTTTCACCTTCATTATTTAGTATTTCCACTTTCACAGGATTTTTAGTCTTTTTATCTATATACAATATTTGCTTACTTAAATAATTGCTTTCCTGCGATATATCTTTTTCTAAAATTAATTGTTCATCTGAATCTTTTATATTTATAGAATCCTTTTGTAAAAAATCTTGCACAAAATCTCCTATAAATAAATATAGTTTATTATCCCCAACATTCGGAAGTTCTACTACATCATCTAACTGTTTATTTTTTATTATAATTTTATCTTTATTGTATTCTATTGTTTTTCCATTTAGATTTTCTGGTTTTATTATCTCTAGTTTATAATATGACGGCTTTTTATAAGTATGATTTATCGTATATTTGCTTTGACTTTTATTATTAAATACTGTTATATCTGCTTGGCAAGTATAAGACGTCATCTTTGTTATTTTCTTTTGAAAATCCTCATATATATCTTCTTTTGTCTGTTGACTTAAATTTTTACACCCTACTAAATTTATTGTTAAAAATATGAGTATAAATATTGATAATATTGTTTTTCGTTTGATCATATGTTTAACTCCCTCCCCCTTATATTAATATTCAAGAGAAGAGTTAATTATTAATGTTATTGGATATAATATATTAATTTTCAGAGATTATTATTGCATTAGCTACAGCATAGTTTTCACTATGAGATATACTTACTTTTATTTCTTTAATATTATATTTTATGCAAATTTCCCTCAAATTATTATAAGTATTAACTATTGGTTTTCCTAATTCATCTCTTAAAATTTCAATATCTTTTAGTTTAAATCCTCTGATTCCTGTTCCAATAGCCTTACTTATTGCCTCTTTTGATGCAAAGTTACCTGCTATACTCTCACTTTTAAAATTTTTCTGTTTGAAATAATCAATTTCTTTTTCTGTAAAATTTCTTTCCAAAAATCTCGGTGTTCTCTCCAATACATTTTCTATTCTATTTATTTCTATAATATCAATTCCTATTCCAAATATATTCATTGAATTTCTCCTTAAAGTAATTATGTTCTAGATTTAGCTTTTTAATACAATATATTTACTATACTGTTCTTGGAGTTATAAATACAGATGTTGGCTGTTATCTTTATTATAGGAGGAGCTGTTATATCAGAATTTTCTAACTATCTAAAGAAAAAGAAATTTAAAGTAGAAATTGAAGAATCTATCCACTTATCACATAATGAATAAGATTATTTTATAAATTATTAAAATAATTTATAGCATCTAAAAAGGAGTTATCTTTTTAGTATTACACTATTTTAGATAACTCCTCTTTTATTTATTATTTACTATATAGTTTCTTTTGAAACTTCACCATCCCATGATGCAGCTTCTGTTAATATAGTAGTTTTTTCTTTTGTAACAGTGATAAATCCTCCAGAAATTTTTCCTTCTTTAAATTTACCATCTTTTTTTACTCTTAATTGTCCTTCAACTAATCCTGCTACAAATGGTATATGATCTTTTAAAATAGCTCTATCGCCTTTTGTTGTTCTCATTATTACCATTTCAACTTGATCATTGTAAAAGATATTTTCAGGAGTTACTATTTCTAATGCAAATTGGTTTGCCATAGACTAATTCCCCTTTCCTTTCTCAACTGCTTCATCTATAGTTCCTACGAATAAGAAAGCAGATTCTGGTAAATCATCATGTTTACCTTCTAATATTTCTTTGAAACCTCTTATAGTTTCTTTTACTGGAACGTATTTACCTGGTATACCTGTAAATTGTTCACCAACTGTAAATGGTTGAGATAAGAATCTTTGTATTTTTCTAGCACGAGCAACTATTAATTTATCTTCGTCACCAAGTTCATCCATACCAAGTATAGCGATTATATCTTGTAATTCTTTATATCTTTGAAGTATAGATTGTACTCCTCTGGCAACAGCATAATGTTCTTCACCTACTATATTAGGGTCAAGTACTCTAGAAGTTGATTCTAGTGGATCAACTGCTGGGTATATACCTAATGATGCTATAGATCTTGAAAGAACTGTTTTTGCATCTAAGTGAGTGAATGTTGTAGCTGGTGCTGGGTCAGTTAAGTCATCGGCAGGTACATATACTGCTTGAACTGATGTGATTGACCCTTGTTTTGTTGATGTTATTCTTTCTTGTAATGCACCCATTTCAGTAGCAAGTGTTGGTTGGTAACCAACTGCTGATGGCATACGTCCAAGAAGTGCAGAAACTTCTGAACCTGCTTGTGTGAAACGGAATATATTATCTATGAATAATAACACGTCTTGGTTTTCTTTATCTCTGAAGTATTCAGCCATAGTAAGACCACTTAATGCAACTCTCATTCTTGCTCCAGGTGGCTCATTCATTTGTCCGAATACTAGAGCTGTTTTATTTAAAACTCCAGACTCTTTCATTTCGAAGTATAAGTCATTACCTTCTCTTGTTCTTTCTCCAACACCTGAGAATACTGATATCCCACCATGTTGTTTAGCTACGTTGTTTATAAGCTCTTGTATAAGAACTGTTTTACCAACTCCGGCACCACCGAATAAACCGATTTTACCACCTTTTAAGTAAGGAGCTAATAAGTCAACTACTTTTATACCTGTTTCAAGTATTTCAGCACTACCTGCTATTTCATTAAATTCTGGTGCCGGTCTATGTATTGGATCTCTTGGAGCATCTTTTGGTGCTTCAAATCCATCAACTGGTTCACCTAGAACATTGAATATTCTTCCTAAAGTTTTATCTCCTACAGGAACTGCTATTGGTTTACCTGTATCGATAACTTCCATACCTCTAACTAGCCCATCTGTTGCACTCATTGCTATACATCTAACTGTATCATCACCGATATGTTGTGCAACTTCAGCAACTATTTCTTGATCTCCTAACTTTATAACTAATGCGTTTAATAAGTTAGGTAGGCTTTGCTCATTTTCAAATTTAACATCTAGTACAACCCCTACGATTGATACTATTTTACCTACGTTGGCCATTTCCTAACCTCCTTATTTTAGAGCCTCAACTCCACCTACGATTTCTGTTATTTCTTGAGTAACCGCAGTTTGTCTTGCTCTATTGTAACTTAATTCTAGAGTAGAAAGCATTTCGTCTGCATTGTCTGAAGCTGACTTCATAGCATTTCTTCTTGCTGATTGTTCTGATGCAAAAGATTCTATTACACCGTCATAAACTACACCTGATACGTACTTAGGTATTAAGTAGCTTAAAACTGCTTCTGGTGATGGTAAATATTGAACCCTAGCTCTACTTCCTGAATTTTCTTTTGATTTTGCCTCTTCTTTATCGAAAGCTAATGGTAAAACCTTCATTAATTTAGGAGTTTGAGTTAGAGGTGATATAAACTCTGTATAACAGATGTATAATTCATCTATCTCACCTTTTTTGTATAAATCCATTGCTGTATTAGCAAGTGCTAATGTTCTATCATAATCACATTTTTCAACACTTTCTTCAGCAGCTACTATATCGTAACCTCTTTTTTGGAAAAATTCCGTTGCCTTCTTACCTACTGTCATAACTTTTTCTTGTTTTCCATCCATATGAGCAGTTGTAAGTTTAAATATATTTGAGTTATATCCTCCAGCTAGACCTCTATCCCCAGCTATTACGATATAACATTTATTTTTTACTTCTCTTTGTTTTAAGAATGGGTCTCTAACACCTCTTGTGTTAGTAGCTATATCTTTAACTGTATTGTACATTGTGTTAAAGTATGGTCTACTAGCTAAAGCTCTATCCTTAGCTTTTCTCATTTTTGATGAAGAAACTAATTCCATAGCTTTTGTAACTTGTTTTGTACTTTGAACACTGCCTATACGGTTTTTAATCTCTTTAATTCCAGCGCCTGCCAATTAGTTTACCTCCTTTTTAAAAAGGATTCTTAAGCTTCAACAACAAATGTTTTTTTGAATTCATTTATTGCTGTAGTTAAATCAGTTGTGAAATCCTTATTTGCTAGTATTTTTTCACTTAATTCAGGATAATTTGCATCTACGAATTTAAATAATTCAGATTCAAATCTAGATAATTCACTAACTGGTATATCATCTACAAATCCATTTGTAACAGCAAATATTATCATAACTTGGTCACTAACATCAAGAGGTGCATTTTCGCCTTGTTTTAAAACTTCAACGATTCTTTCACCTTGAGCAAGTCTTCTCTTAGTATCAGCATCTAAGTCAGATCCGAATTGAGAGAATGATGCAAGCTCTCTATATTGAGAGTAAGCAAGTTTTAATGTACCTGAAACTTTTTTCATTGATTTTATTTGTGCACTACCACCAACCCTTGATACTGATATACCAGGGTCAACTGCTGGTCTTACTCCTGAATAGAATAATTCTGGTTGTAAGTATATTTGTCCATCAGTGATTGATATAACGTTTGTTGGTATATATGCAGAAACGTCACCTGCTTG
>ERZ791785.1528-NODE-1528-length-10965-cov-2.570302_pt1 | contig 10965 bp, 8 predicted proteins | sample MGYA00509947_ERZ791785 | MGnify/ENA primary metagenome ERZ791785 (study PRJEB30046, sample SAMN00791982) | human gut metagenome | study: EMG produced TPA metagenomics assembly of the A metagenome-wide association study of gut microbiota in type 2...
TCTGTGTAAGCATTATTCCACCACACATACCAACACAATGAAGAGATGATAATAAACCAACTACAAATAACATAAAAAGTGATGCATTTTCAAGTAGTGAGTTTGTGTCATAACCAAGTAAAGAATTGCTACTTAAAAATAACATTATAACAACCATTAATCCTAGGCCTAAAAATTTACTAAAAGAATTTTTATTAGTTGAGTAGCCTGCTTTTTTTATTGCTTTTTTGATTTTGTTTTCATCACAGAGTTCATTTTCATACATAATTATTACATTTGATTGGTTATGATCAGCTTTAACACTTAAGACACCATTTAAATCATTTACCTCTTCTTCAATGGCAGATTCACATGATTTACAGTGCATACCATAAACATCAAATGATTTAGTAATTTTACTCAATATATTCACCTCATTAAATTTATTTTTCTATGAAATTATAGCTTTAGATTATGAAAAAAAGATGAAGATAAAATAATATAGATTGACTTTAATTAAAATAAATTCATAAAGTATTTATAATTGTGTGATATATTCTAATAAATTCATTTACAACAGAAAAAGGAGGCCTATAAATGTTTAATATATTGATAGTAGATGATGAAATAAAGATAACTCAAGTAATCAAGGCATATTTAGATAAAGAAGGATATAACTGTATAGTGGCTAATAATGGAGAACAAGCTCTTAAATACTTCTATAATAATAATTTTGATTTAATAATTTTAGATAGAATGATACCAGATATAAGCGGAGAAGATATTTGTAAGAAAATAAGGGAAACCTCTATGGTTCATATAATTATGTTGACTGCAAAAATTGAAGATGAAGATAGAATAGATGGGTTTAATATAGGATGTGATGATTATGTATGTAAGCCGTTTAATGTTAAAGAATTAGTTTTAAGGGTTAAAGCAGTTTTTAGAAAAATGGGTGAAAACAAAGATATATTAAAGTTTTCAGATGAACTTGAAATAAATATGTTATCTCATAATGTAAAAGTTAGAGGTGAAAGTGTAATATTAACTAATACTGAATATAAGATACTATTACTACTTGCTAAAAATCCAAGTAGAGTATTTAGTAGGGAACAATTGTTAGAACTAACAATTGATGAACATTATGAAAAAATGGATAGAATTATAGATGCTCACATAAAAAATCTCAGACAAAAAATAGAGTTAGACACAAAAAAGCCTACAATTATTCAGACCGTATATGGGGTAGGATATAAGTTTGGGTTATAAGTTTAAAAAGTTAAAACTTAATACAAAGTTAATTCTATCATTAGTATCTATAATAGTTTTAGTTGTAGTATCCATAGCAGTGTTCATAAATAGTGTTTTTGAGAAAAAATTTGAACAATATATAATTAAAAATAATGAAAAAGAAATTTCAGCATTAATAAACTCAATAGAGTCAGAGTACAATGATGGCAAATGGAATTTAAGGGGTGTAGAGAAAATAGGTAAAAATGCTATAGATGATGGTATTTTTATAGATTTATATGATATAAATGGTAATTTGGTTTGGGGAGCAATGAAGTATAATCAAGATAGATGTAATGCAGTAATGGGAAGCATAGAGGATAATATGAACCATAGGATGAATAATTGGAGTGGCAAATATACGGAACGTAGTTTAAGCCTAAAGGGATCTAAGAGTGAATCTATTGGAAATATAAAAATTGGGTCTTATGGATCTCTTTATTATATGGATAATGATATAGATTTTTTAAAAGATATAAATAAGGTAATTACAATGATTGGTATTTTTATGACTTTAATAACAATAGTTATAGCTATAGCAATTGCAAACAATATATCTAAGCCATTAGAAGTTGTATCTAATATGGCAGATATGATGGGATATGGAGGATATGATAATAAAATAAAATATAAAAGTAACATATATGAAATTGATACTCTTATAAAATCAATAAATAACTTAGCTTATAAACTAGATGAACAAGAAAATCTACGAAAAAGATTAACTACGGATATTTCTCATGAGCTTAGAACTCCGCTTACAAGCGTACAAACACACTTAGAAGCAATGATAGATGGAATATGGGAGCCTAACATAGAACGATTAAATAGCGTTAATGAAGAAGTAATTAGACTTACTAATCTAGTTAATCAATTAAAAAACTTAGCAAAATTTGATAGTGAAAAAAGTAAACTAAATTTAAGTGAAGTTAAAGTAGATGACCTAATTAAAAATATAGTCTATAATAACCAAGGAAATGCACTAGAAAAAAATATAAATATAGTATTTGATCTAGAGAATATAAAGGTTTATTTAGATAAAGATAAAATATCTCAAGTTATAGTTAACTTATTATCTAATGCTATAAGATATACAAATAATGGTGGTAGTATATATGTGAGTGCATATAAAGAAAATGGAAATATAAAAATACATTTTAAAGATAATGGTATTGGAATGCCAAAGGAGAGTTTAGATTATATATTTGAAAGGTTCTATAGAGTAGATGAATCAAGAAGCAAATATACTGGAGGAATTGGTGTTGGACTTACTATTGTTAAATCAATTATTGATTTGCACAAAGGAAAAATAGAGGTTGAAAGTGAGTTAAATAAAGGTAGTGAATTTATAGTTACTTTACCAATTATAGATAAAATTAAGTAATTAAAATAAAATTGTAATTTTATGCAAAGTTCATAATTTATTCATATTTTTGAGTTGTTTTAAATATGAACTTTCTCACAGAATTATTCCCTTTTAAATATATTCTGTATTAAGTAAGATAATGTTAATTCTTAGCGAAGAGTTTGCATTATCTTATTTTTTTATTGAATAAAGACATTTATATAAGATTAAAATAAAGATACATTAAAAATATAAATTTATATAACTTCATAAATAATTCATAATTTTTATATAAATTATGAATATACCCTTTGGGGGTATTTATAATTTATATAAAATACATTGATAATTTATAAGGAGGATATTTCGATGAGCAATTATCTAAAAAAAGATACAATGAAGATAACAGGTATGACCTGTGCATCATGTGCCAAAGCGGTTGAAAGAGCTGTAAAAAAAATAGATGATAATATTGAGGCAAATGTGAATATAGCCACAGAAAAATTAAGTGTATCATATGATGAGTCTAAAGTTACATCTCAAGATATACAAAGGGCAATAGAAAAAGCAGGGTATGGAGTTTTAGAAGAAATAAATTTAAATCAAACTATAATACCTATTTCTGGAATGACCTGTGCATCATGTGCGAAAGCAGTTGAAAGAAGTGTAGGTAAACTTGATGGAGTACAAACAGTTGATGTTAATTTTGCAACAGAAAAAGCATCAATAAGTTACATACCAGAAAAGGTAAAATTATCTGAGATAAAAGAAGCAATAAAAAAAGCTGGGTATGAACCTCGAGATGCAGAAAATAAAAATGCTGTAGATGAAGATAAAATTAGAAAAGAAAAAGAAGTAAAATCCTTATGGATAAAGTTCATAGTTTCAGCTGTATTCGCAGTACCGCTATTTTACATAGCAATGGGACAAATGATTAAGGAACCATTTGGTCCGCTTCCATTACCTCAAATAATAAATCCTGATATTAATCCATTGAACTTTGGTTTAATTCAATTATTCCTTACGATACCTATAGTAATAGCAGGATATAAATTCTACACGATTGGAACAAAAGCTATATTATCAAAATCACCTAATATGGATTCTTTAATTGCCATAGGAACAGGAGCAGCACTATCATATAGCTTATATTCTTTATATCTTACATTTAATGGAGATATGATGGCAATTCATAATATGTATTTTGAAAGTGCAGGGGTAATAATCACATTAGTATTATTAGGTAAATTCTTAGAATCAGTTGCAAAAGGAAAAACATCAGAAGCAATAAAGAAATTAATGGGACTTAGCCCTAAAACAGCAATTATTATAAAAGACAATAAAGAAATTGAAATACCTATAGAAGAGGTTGAAGTCGGTGACGTAATAGTTGTAAAACCTGGATCAAAAATACCTGTAGATGGAATTGTAGTTGAGGGTCATACTTCTGTAGATGAATCAATGCTTACAGGAGAAAGTATACCTGTTGAGAAGTCTGTTGGAAGCCATGTAGTAGGTGCAAGTATAAATAAAAACGGAACTATAAAGTTTAAAGCAGAAAAAGTAGGAAGTGATACTGCGATATCTCAAATAATAAAATTGGTTGAAGATGCTCAAGGTTCTAAAGCACCTATAGCAAAGCTTGCAGATGTAATATCTGGCTACTTTGTGCCAATAGTATTTGCTATAGCCGTGATAGTATCTATAGCTTGGTTTATATCAGGAAAAGATATAGAATTTGCTCTTAGTATATTTATAGCAGTTCTTGTAATAGCTTGTCCATGTGCATTGGGACTTGCAACTCCAACAGCAATAATGGTTGGTACTGGAAAAGGTGCAGAAAATGGGATACTTATAAAAGGTGGAGAAGCATTAGAATCTACTCATAAGATAAACACTATAGTATTTGATAAAACAGGTACTATAACTGAAGGAAAGCCAGTTGTAACAGATATAATTACAGATGGAGATATCAATAAAGATGAACTTTTAAAGATAGCTGCAAGTGCAGAAAAAGGTTCAGAACATCCTCTAGGAGAAGCAATTGTTAAAGAAGGGGAAAAGAAAAATTTAGGTTTATATAATATAGATAAATTTGTTGCAATACCTGGTCATGGTATAGAAGTTGAAATAGAATCTAAAGGTATTTTATTAGGTAATAAAAAGTTAATGCAAGATAGAAAAATAGCTCTTAGAAAATTAGAAGAAATATCTGATAAGTTAGCAGCAGAAGGTAAGACTCCTATGTATATAGCTATAAATAATAAAATAGCAGGTATAATAGCAGTTGCAGATATAGTTAAAGAAAGTAGTGCTAAAGCAATTATGAAACTTCATGATATGGGAATAGAAGTTGCTATGATTACTGGAGACAACAAAAAGACTGCTGATGCAATAGCAAGACAAGTTGGAATAGATAAAGTTCTAGCTGAAGTATTGCCACAAGATAAATCAAGTGAAGTTAAAAAACTTCAAAGTGAAGGTAGATTTGTAGCTATGGTTGGAGATGGAATAAATGATGCTCCTGCTCTTGCACAGGCAGATATAGGTATGGCAATTGGTAGTGGAACTGATGTAGCTATGGAATCAGCAGACATTGTTTTAATGAAGAGTGATTTAATGGATGTACCAACTGCTATTAAATTAAGTAGAAGTACTATGAGAAATATAAAAGAAAACTTATTCTGGGCATTTGCTTATAATGTTATTGGTATACCAATAGCAGCAGGAGTATTGTATTTATTTGGAGGTCCATTACTTAATCCAGTTATAGCGGCTCTTGCTATGGCATTTAGTTCTACATCTGTTTTATTAAATGCATTAAGACTTAAAAGATTTAAGGCAGATAAGTAAAATTTCATATTTTATTCATAAAGTTAGATTATATTATAATTAAATAAACACCTCAAATTTATGATTAATGATGATAAATGTAAAATAAGGTAGACTGCATAGTCTACCTTATTTTACGTTTATAGCTTTTTCAATTATATTAGATAATTCATTGATCTTAGATTCCATATCATCTTCAGCAGATAAATTCTTGATACAATTATTTATATGTTGCTTAAATATTAAGCCATTAGCTTTTTTTAATAATGACTGTGATGCTAAAATTTGTGTAGATATATCTACGCAATATCTATCATCTTCAATCATTTTTGATATACCTTCAATTTGACCTTTACAAATGTTTAGCATGTGTAGAACTTTTTTTCTATCTTCATTCATACTTATACCCCTAATCAAAATATTGTATAGTTTAAACCATAATATGAAGTAAATTATAAAAATAAAATATGTAAGAAATATGAATATGAAATATTTATATTATTTAAAATTTCTTATTGTAGACTCAAGTATTAAAATTACGTTATGCTATCGCATATATTTGATATATAGTACGTTAATTTAATTGGTTAGTTAAACCTTCGGTTATCAGCCCCTGTATGGCCAAATCTTTCACTTCGTAAAAAATTAGACATACAAGGTGTGGCTACATATTAGCTCATATAACAGAGGATTTTTTGATTATGATATGAGCTAATATGTAACTTTATTTATTTGCTAACTATTTACTGCGTTTCAGATTGGTCCATACTCCCCACCGCGCTCTCTGCTCCCCCACCATCCAACCCTTTGCTTTTAATAAGATATGATTCGTAGATATATTTAGTTATAGGTTTTAAGCTATGGAAAGTATAGGAGGATAGTTGAAGAAGGAGCAAAGAGCGCTCCTACATCAACTATCTTTATTTATATTTTAGGGTCAAGAGCTTTGGGGTCTAGTCTGACATCACAGATTATAGCAAAATGTTTCGCCCACACGTGGCTCAAAGAGCGCTATAAACTGTGATATCAGACTTAGATACTGCTTAGATTATTTTAATATTACAAATAAATATAATAAGGCAAGTATCGTAACAGACGTTTTTATAAGTATATTAATTGATATCATAGACTTATTTGTATTTAATTTATCCAATATATAAGCTCCTTTGATATCTGGATTATTACCTATTAATAAAAAATATAGACTCACATTTATAGAGGTTGATGTAGATACTATAGTTTGTATATATGATTTTCATACTTATGGAGTTTGGCTATCGCCACCGCGCTTTACGTTCCAATCTTTTGAGCAAAGAGCGCTCAAAAGGATTTCCACTACAATCGCTAACTCAAAACCATTTTATATAGTCAGTTTATTTGCTTATGGAAGGTTATATTTTTATCTTTAGCGTATTTGTTTATCGAAAAGATAGCCTTCGGCTGTGCCCCTCTGACTAATCCCAAAAGCACTCACACTATTCGCTCCTAACATACTCCGCAAACATCTTATTTCATAACAAGTCTATAAATGTCAATATTACTTTGTACAATTTGACCTATATTTTCATGTACAAAAGTGCTAAGAATTTTTATTATTAATTTTAGACAAGGCTGTCGCCGTTCTATATGAACTACCTAGTATATTAACTATACTAGAATGATGAACTAATCTGTCTAATATAGCGCTAGCTAGCATACTATCAACAAAAACTTCATTCCAGTTAGATAAATTTATATTACTAGTAACTATAGTACTTTTCTTTTCGTATCTCCTATCTATTAATTGAAAAAACATCTTTGCTTCTTGTTCACCGATAGGTAAATAGCCTATTTCATCAATAATTAATAACTTATATTTACTAAAATGTTTTATTCTACTATCTAACTTATTTTCTAAATATGCCTTTTTTAGTTGTTCGATTAAATCCTGACACTTTATAAAATATGTACTAATTCTTTTCTTGGCAGCAGCAATTCCAATGGAAGTAGCTAAGTGGGTTTTTCCAACACCGCTATTTCCAATTAGAATTATATTGCTATTATTCTCTAAAAAACGAAGACTTTCAAAGTCTAAAAATTGTTGTTTATTTATTTTAGGTTGGAAATCAAAGTCAAAATCCTTTATTTCTTTTAGATGCGGAAATCCTGCCACTTTAACCATTGCATTTGTTGCATTAAAATTTTTAACTTCAATTTCTCTGGATGTTAGTTCACACAGTGCATCAACAATGCTTATTTTATCTTCATTTATTTTTGTAATATATTCATCAATTTTTAGACTCATTTGAGTTAACTTCAAATCTTGTAGATTACGTTGTAATAGTTGATAATTGTTCATTAAATTTCTCCAACTCTCTAAAATGCATTTCTGTAAAATCTTTCAATTCATCCTTTTCTTTATTTTTAAATGTCAGTTCCATAAGTTCTGAATGATGATCTTCATTGTAATTTATCTTATTCTTTGAAATTTGATGTATTGTAATAAGTTTTTTGTTATAATACACATTGAGGTTATCTTCAATAACTTCAATTGATACAGTTTTACCTATTAGATCAGATGGTACAGAATACAATCTCTCTTTATATTTAAATAAAGAGTTTGTATTAACTTTTGTGCTATAGGTACTGTTTTTGTAAATAGAGCATACTTTAGCATTTGGTAGTGGTAAAAGATGCTCTTTTTCTTTATTAAAAATAACTATAGGCGGTAGCCCTGTTGCCTGACAAACCCTTGTATTTGCTTCATTTGTTATTACAGTCATCTTTTCATGAAGTTCTTCTAAATTATTTAATATCCCATTATAGTTTTTTATTTCATCAATAATTTTCATAGGATTTTCAACCTTCGCCTTAGTCTGAGGTCTTGCCCTTATGCATGGTTTTATTACAAATCCAAAATCTGATGCAAACTGACTAAATTTAGGATTTATTTTACCTTTTGATTTTTCTGTTCTAGCTTTATCCATCATAGTAGATGCATTATCAATTAAAACTTCTTCAGGTACACCACCAATGATTTCAAAAGCATTCGCTAGAAAGTCAAATAAATATTTTTGATTAGTAGATGGTGTTATAGTCCATACTTTAAATCTTGATGCAGAAAGTACTAAACTACCTACATTAAGCTCTGTATTTGTTCCATCTTTAAATTCAAATTTAATTTTTTCTTTCCAATCAAATTGAGCTTGTTTTCCTAAAGGAGTCTCCGACTTTATTGAATTAGTCTTATCCTTCAGATTAAAATACTCTTCAAACTCTTTGTGTTTCAGTATAAAGTGATTAAAATTACTTCTAGAACATTCTAGATTATGTTCTCTTTGCAGATATCTATAAAGATGTGATTTATAACTAAACATCTGCTTACTTTCTTGAGAAAGCAAAGACTTTATTATCTCATAATATTGATCTATTTTGGACTTCTTTGATTTTCTTGTTGTATTTATATTACCTTCATAATATTTTTTTGCAGTTCTTCTATCTATTCCAAACTGTCTTGCTAATTCACTAAAATTAGGTTTATCCAAATTATTAGCCTCCACTAAAACCTTTAATTTATGTAACTCTTTAACTGTTTTGATTTTTATTTCAGTCGTTATGTTAATTTTAAAATTCATCCCCATCACCCAATAATACTATATAAAATTGGGCAATTATTGTACATAGAAATCTAGGTCATTCTGTACATTTTTATTTTAGCATTTATACAAGTCTGCTGCGTATCTTATCCGCTCATACGTGTTCGTACACCTTTGGGATAGCCATTCACTGCCCTGAGCCCAATGCCCATAGGCTGTTGTTTTATTTGGTGCATGTAACCATTATTATTTCCTAGAACCTCCACGTTTTTGATAATATACTGTATTAGTTTTTATAATTTTTATCTTTGATGTTACAGATTAAGTTTAGCTACTTGGTGTCGGTAAGATAAGTTACTTCGTGGTATACCGCATTGGATAAAACCGTTGCTCCGCTATCCAATTGCTGGTGCATATAGGCTTTTAATGAGCAAATAGTATTCACTGTATCGTGAAATTATTGGTTTATTTTTAAAATATATTTTCACGATATAGTGAAATAAAAGATGATTTTATTTTAGTGTTATAGAATAATTTAAAGAGATTTTACGGTATGTAGAAAAATTTGCATAGCTTAGTTAAACCAATGATTGTAGGAGGGTTGATTATGAGTAGAGGAAGTTTTGAAGGCTTATATACTTTTAGAGAAGTTGGAGAAATTTATGATATTGATAGTTCTTGCTTGAGAAAGAAAGTTTGCTTTGATAAATTTGTTGTTGGAAAAGATGTTAAAAAATTTGGGAAGACTTGGCTTATTACTGAACAGGCTATGGTTAAATATTTTGGATGTGAAAAATTTGAATGTTTTAAGTTAAGAAAAATTAGAGAAGATCAGGCTATTAAAAAAATGATAAAGGATGAAAAATCTAAGATTAAATCGAGCAAGAAAAGTAAAAATGGAATTAGTATGAATGAGAAAGAAGAAAAGATAGTAGATAGTTGGGTTAGTGGAAATATAAAAGGTGTAGAGGTTAAAAGTTTTAGTTTTTAATACAAATGTATAGATTGATATTAAAAATGTAATACAAGCTAATATACGGGATTATTTTATCATTGTTGACGTACAATATGAATATATTTTTCGATTTTATTTTTTGAAATTACAGTAATTAATGTTTTTATAAGACTTATTAAGTAGTTGAAATTTATAATTTAGTTATATTAATTATAGACTTTAAGGGGGATTTTATGAAAAAATTAGTTATTGATTTAGGTCATGGTGGAAGTGATCCTGGTGCTGTTGGTCAAAATGGTACTCATGAGGCTGATGTTATTTTAGCTATAGGCAAGGAAATTGATTTATTATTAAAAGGATATAAGGTTAATTATAAGTTTACTAGGCTTAGTAATACTGGTTTATCACTTCTTGAAAGATGCAAGATAGCAAATTCTTTTGATGCTGATTATTTTATTTCTATACATATAAATTCTGCTAAAGATAAGTCTGTTAGAGGCGTTGAGGTTTTTAAATATTCTAATAATAATGATAAGATAAATAAATTTTCTAGTGGTATCTGTGATGATATTTCTAAGAGTTTAAATATTAGAAATAGAGGTCCTAAGATAAATAAGGAGCTTTATGTTATAAAAAATACTAAGATGCCTGCTGCTTTAATTGAAGTTGATTTTATTTCTAATAAGGACTGTGAGAGAGATTTGAATGATTTAAATAATATTAAGAAGTTATCTAGTATTATTTTTGATAAATTAGTTAGTATGGTTGAGTTAGAAATTAAAGAAGAAATATTTTATAAGGTTTGTGTTGGAGCATATAAAGATAAAAATAATGCAATTAAACAGTTAGAAATGGCTAAAAATAAGGGATTTCATGATTCATATATAATATAGTAAATTTATATTTTTCATTGCATTATTTTATATATAAGCATATTAAGATAATAAAAAATAAGGGTTAATATACCCTTATTTTTTTATGTTTTTATA
>ERZ791785.1538-NODE-1538-length-10909-cov-2.882992_pt1 | contig 10909 bp, 9 predicted proteins | sample MGYA00509947_ERZ791785 | MGnify/ENA primary metagenome ERZ791785 (study PRJEB30046, sample SAMN00791982) | human gut metagenome | study: EMG produced TPA metagenomics assembly of the A metagenome-wide association study of gut microbiota in type 2...
GAGTTAATAGTTTATATATAATATTATTTTTTATAAACTTAATTTTCTTCTTAATACTAACTATAATTTTATATATATTCTTTATACGAAGAATATTTAACCCAATAAAATCTTTAATAGTTAATATGGGGGCAAATAATTTAGAAAAAAATCTTAACTCTACTATCTCATATAATAAAGATGATGAAATAGGATTATTAATTAACTCTTATAATAAAATGAAGATTCGTATAAATGACTTAATAAATATAAATTATAAAAACCAAATTGAGCAAAAAGAATTGGAACTACGACAATTACAAAACCAAATTAATCCCCATTTTATATATAATACCTTAGAATCTATACACATGATGGCTGAAATTAATGATGATTTAGAAACCTCAATAATGGCAGAATACTTTGGTTCTATAATTAGATATAGTATGAATAGAAAAATCAATACAGTTACATTAAATAAAGAATTGGAAATAATAAACAATTATATATATCTACAAAAAATACGTTTTGATCAACTATTCACCATTGAGAATTTGGTTCCTGATGAATTATTAAATTGCGAGATAATCAAAATGATAATCCAACCTTTAATTGAAAATGCTATCTACCATGGACTTAGTGAATGTAGTGGTGATGGTAAAATAATAATTCAAGGTCAAAAAATAGATAACAATTTATTATTATCTATCTCTGATAATGGTATTGGTATGGATGAATCAACTCGTGATAATCTAAACGACTATATTAATGATAAAAATAATAATTTTAAAGGCATCGCTTTAAGAAATATAAATAGAAGATTAAAGCTTAATTATGGCTCTAATTATGGGTTAGAAATATTCAGTATTAAAGGTAAAGGGACATCTATGGTTCTAACTCTTCCTTTCATAATTAAATAATCTTTATATTTACCCCAAAATTTTCCCCATGGATTCTTATCCATGGGGTTTTCAGATTATATATTTAATGATCTTAACTTATGAATCATATCTATTTGAGTACTATACATATCTTCTCTTTCATTTATATATATCCTTTTTAACTCATTATCATCTTCATTATTAATCTTTTCATCCATATCTCTTATTAGTTCTCCTATCTTAAAAAGATGTAAAGCTAACTCTAGAGCATTTTTAGATTCTTTCATAAAAATATCCTCCCGTAAACCTCTTAAACTACCTTAACTTTGGTAAATCTTCAAGAGTTATTAAAAAATCATCATTAAAAAATCTTTTTAAAACATCATTTGAGTTCCATACAATTTTTTCTGATACATTATTCCAAACCATAAACCAAAGCCAATAAGCTTTTGATGATTTTATAAGTTCAGGATCAGGTATTGGGCCATTCTCTCCTAATGCTAACGGTTTTTTAGTAGTTGGAATACTATAAAAAGTATTATACTCTTCAATTAATGGTCTATTATCTCCTAATGATGAATAATAATCTGCACTATTTATATCTACCACATCATCACCTGGATACCACTCTTTATCCGGGGAATTCCACACCCATATTAAATTATTAAGATTATGATAATTAACGTATCTATCATACATTAATCTATATAATTTAATATAAGCTTCTTTTCCATACGCTCCCCACCAGAACCAACCACCACAAGCTTCATGAAGTGGTCTCCAAAGTATAGGTACATTAGCATCTTTAAATTTTTTTAATTCATAAGCAATCATATCTAAATCTCTAATCAAAGCTAAATTTTCTTCAGTCCCATCAATAAGTGCTTTAACAAGATCAAAACTTGTGTTTTTTGTATAAAAACTTTTATCCTTTCCATTCAAAGGCGAAAACCAATGCCAACAAAAAGTAATTATTGCATTAGTATTCTTTGCCCAATATAAAGCAGCCTCTACACTTCCTTTATTATTGACTAATTCATCTATACATTCAAATGTACTTTCTGGTGTTTCTATTTCCCCTGAATAACTTAGAAAATCAAATCCCAATATAGCTGGAACCTTTCCTGTAACTCTTCTTATATATTCAATATCTGGCATAGTTGCTTTATTACAATGTTGTCCACTTATTATTCCTTTTTCAAATATACTTGAAAAATATTTCATCAATTTTTTGCATTCAATGCTAGCATTTTTATTAGATAAACTAAAGTTAGGAATATCTAATTCACTTATCTCTTTTTCTTCCATCAATTTTTTGCTCATTTTTCATTACTAACCTTATTTGTTAAATATCTTATAGGAAATAATCCTCCAAATACTATTATCAAATTTACTACTATAACCATAATATAAAGAACTTGTGCTGATGGATTTTTCCCTACTAATATTAATCCTAAAACTGATATGCCTAGCATTCCACAACCTATAGCTTGTATAAGTTTTATAAATGTAAGTATAGATGTTAAATCTATATCACTTCTTTTACTTTTTCCCTTTCTCTTTCTATCCTTTCCACATGATGACATGCTACATATCCTCCCTTATATTGAAGTAGTTCTGGTTCTTCCTTTTCACACTTTTCTGTATAGTAAGGACATCTTGTATGGAATTTACATCCTGATGGTGGATTAATTATGCTCGGCATATCTAAAGTTCTTAAAGGTAACTCTTTTGAACCTCCATCAGATCTCTTTCCAACACTTTGAGGCACCGCTGCAAGTAAGGCATGGAAATATGGATGTTTAGGATGATCGATAGCATCATATATATTATTTAACTCAATAATTTTTCCTAAATACATTACAACAAGTCTTCCATTTTTAGCGATATATCTTGCAGTTGCTAAATCATGTGTTATATAAACAAAAGATATATTGTACTTTTTATTCATCTTAGTCATTAAATCTATAAGTGAAATTCTTAATGATACATCAACCATTGATACAGGTTCATCAGCAACTATTAATTTAGGCTTAACAGATAATGCTCTTGCAAGTAAAATTCTTTGTCTTTGTCCTCCACTTAATTGATGAGGATATTTATATAAGAATTGCTCTTGTGGAACTAATCCAACTTCAGCAAAATATTCTTTTAATATTTTCTCAGCTTCTGCTTTATTCTTAGCTATTTTATGCTGTAATAACGGCATAGATAAAGATTGGAATATTGTTCTATTTGGATTTAAAGCAGCAAAAGAATCTTGATGAACCATCTGAACTCCTAATCTATAATCCTTAAACTCAGCTCTCTTTAGCTTACTTATATCTTTTCCTTTATATAATATTTTTCCTTTAGTCTGTTTATGAATTCCAACAATTAATTTGCCTAATGTAGTTTTTCCGCATCCACTTTCTCCAACTACCGCTACAATTTCTCCTTCTCCAACCTCTAAGTTGATATCAGATAATACCTTAACTTTTTCCTTTTTATTAACTCTATTATCGAATTCTATGCTTATATTATCTATTTTTAATAAACTCATTTTACGCACCTTCCTCTGACTTTACTGTAGTTAGACGTTCTGCAAATTCATAACATCTAGTGCATTTAGTATCATTTACAAAGTACATTACTTTAGTCTTTTCTCTACTTCCCTTACATTCACCAGCTAAAAAAATACTACAACGTGGAGAGAATTTACATTCATTAAATTCTTGAGTAAGGTTTGGAGGATTTCCTGGTATAGCTTTACGCTGTGTAACGTCATCATTTAATGTTGGTATTGCATTTAATAACCCTTTAGTATATGGATGAGATGGTTCTTCAAATACATCTGCAACTTCACCAAATTCTACTAGCTCTCCAGCATACATAACTGCAATTCTATCTATTACTCCTGATATAACTGAAATATCATGAGTTAAAAATATTAAAGTTACTCCTAGTCTTTCGTGAATATCTTTTAATAAATCTAATATATACCATTGAGTTATAACATCTAAAGCAGTTGTAGGTTCATCAAGTAATATTACCTTTGGATCTAATACAAGGCTTAAAGCTATTAATACTCTTTGCTTCATTCCACCACTTAATTGGTGTGGATAATATTCAAGTACATTCGTATCTAGTCTTACATATCTTAATACTTCTTCTGCTTTTTTTATAATATCTTCGACTGTTCTGCCTGGATCATGAGCTAACACAGTTTCAATAAAATGCTCCTTTATCTTTAATACAGGATTTAAAGCATTTTGTGCAGCTTGAAATACTGTAGCTATCTCTTTCCATCTATATTCATTAAACTCATCAGTGCTTAGCTCTAATAAATTAACTTTCTTGTCATCTTCATCATAATAATAAACTTCTCCCGATGTTATCTTTCCAGGTGCTTGTACAAGATTTAATATCCCTGAAGCTAAAGTTGATTTTCCGCTTCCACTTTCACCTATTACTCCTAATACTTCATTTTTATATATTGTAAAAGAAACATTGTCACATGCTCTTAGCTTTCCATTTTTTAAAAAGAATTCTATTGTAAGATTTTTAACTTCTATTAAAGGTTTCATAATGTACCCTCCCTATTTACGTAATCTTGGATTCATTGCTTCATCTAACCCATTTGCGAAGAAATAACATCCTAATTGGAATAAAACTATTCCCATAATAGGTGTCATAAAATAAACTATTGGTCCAAGACCACCATATAAAACTGCTGATTGTGACATTGCCATCTGTATCATCATTCCCCAATGGCTGCCTTTAAAAGGAACTAATCCTAAAACCATTAATGAAACTGATGTCATTATAGCTCCCTTCATTATCGCTATAAAGTTTATAGCTATAAATGAAGTTATATTTGGCACTACATCTTTTATAATAATGTTAATTGTGCTTATTCCCATTACTCTACTTGCCTCAATAAAATCCTTATTCCTTATTACAAGCACTTGAGATCTTATAGCCTTTGCAAGACCAGCCCATGACCATAAGCTTAATACTAATCCAAATAATATATCATTACTTACGTTTATAACCATTGAAAGCACCATTGTTACAGGTAAAGTTGGCATAGTTAAAACTATATTTGTTATTAACATTAATATTTCGTCAACTTTTCCTCCAACAAGACCTGCTGTTATACCAATTCCACATGCAAATACTATTGAAAATAATGCTGCATAAAAAGCAACTAATAAAACCGATCTTGATCCATTTATAAATAATGCTAAAATATCTCTTCCTGCATAGTCTGTTCCTAAAAGGTGAGCTGCAGAAGGTGGTTTTAATCTTGCTAAGTAGTTTGATTCCGGTGCAGGCACCACCATTGGTCCAAAAATAGCAAGTAATAAGAAAAATACTAAAATTAAAAATCCTACTCTCGCCATCTTATTTCTCCAAATTACTTGAAAGAATTCCTTTAGCGATGTTAAAAATGTTCCTTCTTTTTCAAAGGTTTTTATTTTATTTACACTTGCTGTACTATTCATATCTTATTTCTCCCTTAATCTTGGATTTAATTTAGTATTCAAGAATTCTGCAAATAATCCTGATAATAATACCATTACAATTATCATTAGGAACATTCCTTGCATAAGAGGATAATCTCTCCTTGAAATAGCTGTGGTTAGGTAATATCCAACACCTGGATAAACAAATAAATTTTCTATTAAAGGTGATCCTCCAAACATCATTCCAAATGATATAGCAACGCTTGTTACCATCGGAAGCATTGCATTTCTTCCTAAGTAGCTAAATATAATACGTTTATTTGATATACCTCTAGCTTTTGCATAATTTATATAATCTTCACCTAAAACTGACATACAGTTTGCTTTCATCCCCATTATCCATCCAGCTAATGTAGTTAAGAAATATGCTAAAATTGGTAATGCTGCATGACTTAATACATTTAATATAAATTCTAAGTTAAATCCTGGTGTAACTGATGAGTCATATGCACCTTTTGATGGAAATAATCCAAGTGTTAATGAAAATAATAAAACTAATAAATATGCAACTATATAATCTGGAATAGATCCTAAAACTGCTTGATATCCAGTAAGAACACCATCTAATAACTTACTTCTCTTCCAAGCTACATAAATTCCTAGAATTACTCCTACAGTAAATGATAGTAATAATGATATTGAACATACAAGCAATGTCCAAGGAAGAGCCCCTAAAACTATTTTAGATACTGATTCCTTAAAAGACATAGATTGTCCTAAATTTCCTGTTGCAATTCCCTTTACATATGATACAAATCTCTCAACCACCGGTTCATCTGGGTCATAATTTAAAGCTAATTTTGCTTTGTTGTAGGCTTGTTCATATGATAATTGACTTGATCTCATATATTCTTGCGTCAATGTATCGACTGGATCTCCTGGCATTGCTTGTATTACGAAAAATATTAATAATAACGAAGCTAGCATTGTTGCAAGACAAGTAGCTAATCTTTTCATGTCAAATCACCTCTTAATTCTAAATATAGGGCTGTTAACTAACAGCCCTATTTACTTTAACTTTTTTATAAATAATTATTTAATGTAATATAATTCTTCCCCTCTTATCATCTTTCCTATAAGAGCACTAGTTGTACCTGACCAATAGAAGTCACTTAATTGTTCTCCTGTTGGAGCTTCAGCCATTGAAAGCTTTGGATTATGAATTCTAAATACATAGTACTTTTCAGTTACAGGAATAAACCACACATTATCATTAAAAAATTGTGCAAATTCTTCTGTCACAGCTGTTATTTCTTCATCATTTGCTGCATCAAATAACTCTGTCATTTTATCTGAGTATTGGAACTCTTCTCCAGTTTCATCATTTTTCCAAACTAATTTACCTTGCTCTGGGAATACTAAGTTCATACCTCTTTGTCCATACCACCAAATTCCGTTGTAAGCTTCAAATGGATGTTGAGTATTAGTTGCTGACGCAAATCCATCTATAACCATATGTCCTTGTCCAGATGTTGCATAATCGTTATACGCTGCTGCTTCTTTCGGTGTAAATACTGCATTTAATCCAAATGATGTTAACATATTCGCTGCTGCTTCACCCATTACAACATATGCAGGATATTCACCAACACCAGCTACTATGATTTCTGGACTATCTCCATTAGCATCAACCCACTTATCACCTTTTTTGCTCCATCCAGCAGCTTCTAAGCATTCAGCTGCTTTTTCTAAGTTAACATCATAATTATCTAGTGTATTTAAGAAATCCTGACTTAGATACTTATCTCTTATTGAAGGTGGAAGTCCAACTGCATACTCATCCCCTTTTACCATTCCTGGTTCAGATACTGGAGCTATTTGAGCTGAATCTATGATATACGCTATTGCTTTTCTAACATTTACATCGCTAGTTGGGTATGTTTGAGTATTCATACAGAAACCTAAAGAACTAAACTCTGGAACTACCATTTGTCTTATTGTATCTGCATTATTCTCAGCTACCTTTTGAGCTAAATCAGGAGATAATCCCATACCTTCTGCATCATAATCTCCATTCGAAATTGCTAATGCATTTGATTCTGTACTTGTTGGTCTTATACCTCTAATTTTTTCTATATAAAGTGGTACTCTATAATTAGGATTTTGTTCAAATATAATTTCAGCTGATGTCATTGTCTTTGGAACATATGCACCTGAACATTTTATACTCATTAAATCTGGTAAGTAATTATTAAGCTCTGTAGTAGCTTCATTAACTTTTAAATCTCCATCAGCAGTGAATTTAAAGTTTCCATCATCATCAAGCTCTCTATTATTATTAAATTGTTCTTCAAAAACCTTAGCAAATTCACCATAGTTTTCAGCTGGATACATCAAAGGTGATTTTAATACATAATCAAGTAATAACGCAGAGTCCTTGTTGTACTTTATTTCTACCGTTAAATCATCTACTTTAGTTACCGATTCAGCGTAGTACGCTATATTGTTTACAGTCATTTCTATAAATAGATTACACATTAAATCATCTGCAGTAATAGCACTACCATCACTCCATTTAAGACCATCTTTTAATTTCATAGTTAATACACAATTTTCAAACTCATAACTTTCTAATAATGAAGGTTTAAATGTTTTTTCTGGTTGAGAGCTGTAATCACATAGATAATCGAATATTAATGGTTGCATTGACCAATCTGGTCCACCATTTACTAATGGATTACCATGAGCTGCTGCTCCTGGCGTAAATGATACCATTGTACTTAATACAGTTCCTGCTACATCAGCTTTTTCACCCTCAAGCTTAGCATTCTTTAATACAGTATCTACACTTATTACTGAGTCTAAAATTGATTCAGATGTAACATTTTCATCTGTTGCTGTTCCTGCATTTTGATTTCCGCATCCGATTAATGATGTAACACTTAAAGTCAGCGCTATAGCTACTGCTATAATCCCTTTTAACTTATTTCTCTTCATGATTCTCCCCCTACTTTTTAAAAGATTTATAATTTATTTATTTGATGTTTTTAGTATAAATCTCGTAAAATCCTCTGTAAACGTTTCTGAGTATAGGGAATAATTATCGTATATATATATTAAGATTTGTATATTTTTTATTGTCACTTTTTATAAATATTAGTTTCGATAAATACTTAAAAATAAAAAAATATGCTAAACTTTTTAACGCTTAGCATATTTTTATTAAATTTATACTTGAATTAGATGTAGTAGCTTACTTGAATAATCTCCATGTAAATCCTTAATATTAAGTCCTCCATGCATTAAGACTCCCCCTGAAAATACCTCTTTAGTACCTTCTAACTTATACATTTTATCTTCTACTAATCCCTTTAACTTTATTCTTCTACTATGATAATTTGCTCTTCCCAATACTTGCACACAAGTAACTAAAACTTCTTTTTTATCCTTAGATACAACTTCCCAAGAATCAAAACTATGATTTTCTGAGAAATTTTCTATACGATAATAGTCTCCTGTTCTAACTAAATCATTATATTTATGATACATTTCAACTTGTTTTGGAATCATCTCTCTATCTTCTTTAGGTATTCTAGTAACGTCTAATTCATATCCAAACGTACCTGCTAAAGCTACATGACCTCTTGTTTCAAAAGGTGTACTTCTTCCGACTGTATGATTAGGACAATCACTAACATGAGCCCCAATACAAGAAAGTGGATATACCATAGCTGTTCCTTCTTGAATCTTTAATCTTTCAATAGCATCCGTATCATCAGAGCACCATATTTGTGGACTATAATATAACATACCTGGATCAAATCTTGCCCCTCCACCTGAGCAATTTTCTAATAATATATGAGGAAAATCTGTAGTTAATCTATCCATCATTTCATAAACAGCTAAAACATATCTATGTAATAACTCTCCATGTCTTTCTGCCGGAATACATTTACTACCTAAATCAGTTATTTGTCTGTTCATATCCCATTTAACATAAGTTATATTAGCACTTGAAAGAACCTTTTTAACACTTTCATAAATATAGTCTACTATTTCTTTTCTAGATAAATCTAAAACATATTGTTCTCTACATAACGCAGGTGTACGACCATCAATATGAATACACCAATCTGGATGAGCTCTATATAAATCTGAATCTGGTGATATCATTTCTGGTTCGAACCATATACCAAATTCCATTCCTAACTTATTCACTTCATCTACAAGATATTTTAATCCACCCTGTATTTTTTCTTCATTTACTATCCAATCTCCTAATGATGAATTATCCTTATTTCTCTTTCCGAACCATCCATCATCCATTACTAGCATCTCTATTCCTAAAGATGATGCTTCCTTAGCTATAGATAATAACTTTTCTGTATTAAAATCAAAATAAGTTGCTTCCCAGTTATTTATTAATATTGGACGTTTCTTATCTTTAAATCTACCTCTAATTAAATTATTACGATATAAATCATGGAAGGTTCTAGTCATTTTCCCTATTCCTTTATCTGAGTAAACCATAACTACTTCTGGAGCTTGAAATTCTTCGTCTTTACCTAAAACCCATGTAAAATCAACTGGATTAATTCCCATAACTACTCTCGTAGTATCAAATTGACATCCTTCAACCTGAGTAAAAAAGTTTCCTGAATAAACAAAATTAAATCCATATACATTTCCACTTTCATCTGTTGCTGAACTATCTAAAAGAGCTATAAACGGATTATCTTGATGACTTGATTCACCTCGTACAGTCGATACAGCTTGCTTCCCATAACTTATTTTTTTTCTTGATATGTGTCTCTCTCTTGCCCATGATCCATGAAGAGAAATCATATCATAATTAATCCCATCGAAATCTATACACGCTGATAAAACCTTTGTTAACGCTATTGAATCTTCTGCACAATTTTTAACTCTTACACTTCTTGTAATTACATCTAGGTTTTCAAATACTGTATAAATTAAAATAACCTCAAGATTTAAATCATTATCTATACATGTTATTTCAAGGCTTGTACATTCATTATCATCTCCAAATGTTGCTGGTAATCCCGCTAACTTTTTCTTACCTTTATATATTTCATGAGATAAATATTGTAGTCTACAACTTGTATTTCCATTTTTATCCCTCACTTGAAGGCAACTTTCTCTAAAATCTCCTATACCATGAGTGGAGTATTCAGTGGGGAAACTATCATAGAATGATACTCTATCACGATTATTCTTTGATGGTACATATGGTGACTCCTCTAAACGTAAAAGATAATTTACATCCTCGTCAATTATCTTTTTTCCAAAATACACATGTCCAACAAATTGCTCTTCATCTATCACAGAAATGATATATGATGTATCTTTTGCATCTAGTTTGAATATTTTCTTATCCTCAATAAATTTTATTCCCATATTAAATTCTCCTATATTAAATAATTTATTATTTATCTTTTACCCTTAAGATATTATAGTTATTTATTTTATTCCATAGTATTTATAAAGTTAATAATATTAGTCAATATTACTGATTTTTTGTATATCTTTATTTAATTAAAATTCCCTATTCTTTATATATATATCAATATTTTACCAATA
>ERZ791785.1553-NODE-1553-length-10838-cov-12.339794_pt1 | contig 10838 bp, 8 predicted proteins | sample MGYA00509947_ERZ791785 | MGnify/ENA primary metagenome ERZ791785 (study PRJEB30046, sample SAMN00791982) | human gut metagenome | study: EMG produced TPA metagenomics assembly of the A metagenome-wide association study of gut microbiota in type 2...
CGGCTCAAAGAAAAAATCAGCGAATACCAGCAGCAGTTGAAAGAACTGGAAGCTGAAAAGACCGAACAGGAAAACCTGCAGATCATTCAGTTGGTGCGCAGCATGAATATGAAGCCGGACGAGTTCGCGGCCTTCCTGCGCAGCGGTGCGCTGAATGCTACACCCACCGCCACACCGTACCACAAACAGGAGGATGCCGCCGATGAAACCTGATTGTAACTACCGTTTTGCTGCCGGATTGCTGGCTATCCTGCTCTGCCTCTGCTCCTTTTCCATGCCCGCTTTTGCAAGCGGCTCTGACCCTGCCCCGGAACCTCTGCCGGAAATTCTGGACGAGAAAACTACCACTGGCGGCATGGAGCCGGAGGGTGTACCTATCACGCCCAAAGGCAACGCAACACTGGTGGATGATTTCTACGGGGACAAACAGCTTATCACCGTGACCACCAAAGCCGGGAATTATTTTTACATTCTAATTGACCGCGCCAACGAGGACAAGGAGACCTCTGTCCACTTCCTGAACCAAGTGGATGATGCCGACTTGCTGGCTCTGCTGGATGAAGAACCGCAGGAAACCGAAGTCTGCACCTGCACGGTGAAGTGTGATGTCGGGGATGTCAATGAAAACTGCCCCTTGTGTGAAAAGAGCCTGCGCAACTGCACGGCCCCGGAAGCTGTGAAAACTGACACCGAAACGCCGCAGGAAAAACCCAAGTCCAGCATGGGCAGTCTGATGATCCTGCTGGTGCTGGCTTTGGCTGGCGGTGGCGCGGCACTCTATTATTTCAAGTTCCGCAAGCCCAAGGCCGATACCACCGGGCACGATGATCTGGACGAATACGATTTTGGCGAGGACGAAGATGCAGACGAGGAACCGGCTGAAATCGAAATTCATTCGGAGGACGGACAGGAGGACGAAACATGAGCGTTCAGCTGGTAATTGCCGAAAAGCCCAGTGTTGCCCGCAGCATTGCCACCGTGATCGGGGCCGATGAAAAGCAAAACGGCTACTGGCAAGGCGGCGGGTATCTTGTCAGCTGGTGCATCGGGCATCTGGTGTCCTTTGCGGAAGCGGGCCAGTACGATGAAAAATACTGCAAGTGGAAGTATGAAGATTTGCCCATCCTGCCCCAGCCGTGGCAGTTCATTGTCCCGGACGAAAAGAAACAGCAGTTTGAAATTGTGCACTCTCTGCTCAACCGCCCGGATGTGGACAGTGTGACCGCCGCGACCGATGCAGGCCGGGAGGGAGAACTTATCTTTCGCTTCGTCTACCAAATGGCCGGCTGCACGAAACCCGTAAAGCGGCTCTGGATTTCCAGCATGGAGGATGCCGCTATCCGGGAGGGCTTTGCAAACCTGCGCTCGGATTCGGACTACAATGCGCTGTATCAATCGGCCCTCTGCCGTGCAAAGGCGGATTGGCTGGTGGGCATCAATGCAACACGGCTGTTTTCGGTGCTGTACCATAAGACCCTGACGGTGGGCCGGGTGCAGACCCCGACGCTGAAAATGCTGGTGGACCGGGATGCAAAAATCCTGCGCTTCCAGAAAGAAAAGTATTACACGGTCGGCATCCAGTCCGGCAGCCTGAAAGCGGACAGCGGGCGCATTGCCAGCATGGACGAGGCCGACACTTTGAGACAAGCCTGTGCTGGGGCATCTGCTATCTGTTCTTCTGTCAAGCGGGAGAAAAAGACAGAACAGCCGCCCAAGCTCTATGACCTGACCACCTTGCAGCGGGAAGCAAACCGTCTGTTCGGTTTTACCGCAAAACAGACCCTTGATTACGCCCAGCAGCTTTACGAAAAGAAACTGCTGACCTATCCCCGCACCGACAGCCAATATCTGACCGAGGATATGGGCCAGACAGCACAACATCTTGTGTCTGACCTGCTGGGGCTGCTGCCCTTTACCCAAGGGCTTGACTTGACCCCGGAAGTGGGCCGGATTCTGAACAGCAAAAAGGTATCGGACCACCACGCCATCATCCCCACGTCCGAATTTGTAAAGCAGGGTTTCACTGGTCTTGCCGAGAGTGAATGCAAGCTGATGAACCTTGTCTGCTCCAAACTGCTCTGCGCGATAGCCGCGCCCTATGAGTACGAAACTGTGACTGCTGTGTTCTCCTGCGCCGGGAACGAGTTCACCGCCAAGGGAAAGACCGTGCTTGCCCCCGGCTGGAAAGAGATCGACCAGCGATTCCGTGCCACCCTGAAAGCCGATACCGAGGAAGAAGTTTTGAACGCACTGCCGGAACTGGCCGAGGGACAGAACTTTTCCGTGACAACTGACATTTCGGAACATTTCACGTCCCCGCCGAAAGCCTACACCGAAGATACACTCCTGTCAGCAATGGAGCGGGCCGGGGCCGAGGATATGCCGGAGGACAAGGTGAATTGCTCCGCAGGAGCAAGAGAAAGTGGCCTGGGCCATGCGGAACGCAAAGGGCTGGGCACTCCGGCCACCCGTGCCGCGATTCTGGAAAAACTGGTGCAAATGGGCTTTGTGCAGCGCAAGGGCAAACAGCTTGTCCCCACCAAGGACGGCATCAATCTGGCAGTGGTTCTGCCGGAAAGCCTGACCTCTCCCGTCCTGACCGCCGAATGGGAAAACCGCCTGACCGAGATTGCCAAGGGCAATGCAGACCCGGACGAGTTCATGGCCGAAATTGAAGCGCAGGTGCGCCAGCTGGTCAAGACCTATTCTTGTATCAGTGCAGATAAGCAAAACCTGTTCCAGTCGGAACGGGTCATCATCGGCAAGTGTCCCCGGTGCAGTGAAAACGTCTATGAGGGCAAGAAAAACTTCTACTGCGGGAATCGTAGCTGTCAGTTCGTGATGTGGAAGAATGACCGCTTCTTTGAGCAGCGCAAAAAGGCGTTCACACCGAAGATCGCCGCTGCTCTGCTCAAAGACGGCAAGGCAAAGGTCAAGGGCCTCTATTCCGAAAAGACAGGCAAAACCTATGATGCAACGGTGCTTCTGGCAGATACGGGAGGCAAGTACGTCAATTACCGGGTAGAGCGCAAAGAGTAAGGCAAAAATACGAGGGCCGGTTATGGTAAGGTGAAGCATTCATTTTGCCATAACCGGCTCTCTCTATCCGTAGGATAGCAAAAAAGGAGTGTGACCAAATGAGCGAATTGTTTTCCATCCAGCTGCAAAATCGGCAGCAGCAAGGCAGGGATGGCGTCTGGCTGGACCTGCCCACTACAACCGAACAGGTACAAGCGGCCCTGCGGCAAATCGGCATTTCGTCCGATAATCCGCAGGGCCTTTTCATTTCCGGCTACTTTGCCGAGGAAGAAAAGCGTTTTGCGATTCCCTACAACATGGTACTGGCATCCAATGTGGACGAACTGAACTTTCTGGCATCACGACTGGAAACACTCTCTACCGGGGAACGCGCAGAGCTGAACGCCGCTCTGCAAGCCCCGCAGAGTGAGCTTTTCAGCATCGGGAGAATCACCGACTTTCCCGAAAACGTGGACTATTATGTGCATCTGCCGGATGTGCGCGGCCCTGCCCAGCTGGGAGACTACTACTTGAACCGTTCCGGCATGGTGGATATGCCGGAAGAATGGAAAGGCGGCATCGACACGGCGCAGTTTGGCCGGTATGTGGCCCAGCAGGAGCAGGGCGCATTCACCCAGTACGGCTACCTTGTCAAAAGCGGGGACGAATGGCAGAAAGTCCACGAGGGCCAGTCTGTGCCGGAGGAATACCGGGTGCTGTCCTTTCCTGCACCGGAAATCCTGCGGGATGCAGCCAACATCCCGCCGCCTGTTCAGCCTGAAACGGAACCGCAGAAAGTTATTCCCATCATCCTGAACGGCAAAGACAGCGCGGAACGGATGAAAGAAATTACGGACCGGCTGGAAACAGGGATTCAAGAGCTGTTCGACAGCGACCGCTACAAAGCCTACCTCACCACGATGGCGAAATTCCACAATTACAGCTTCAACAACACCTTGCTGATCGCCATGCAGGGCGGGCAGCTGGTGGCGGGCTTCAACAAGTGGAAAGACACGTTCCACCGCACCGTGAAAAAGGGCGAAAAAGGCATCAAAATTCTGGCCCCTGCGCCGTACAAGGTCAAGCAGAAGATGGAAAAGCGGGACGAACAGGGTAAGCCGATTCTGGACAAGGACGGCAAGCCGCTGACTGAGGAAAAAACGGTGCAGATTCCGGCCTTTAAGGTGGTTTCCGTGTTCGATGTCAGCCAGACCGAGGGCGAACCGCTGCCCTCTATCGCGGTGAATGAATTGTCCGGCAGCGTGCAGGACTACCAAGATTTTTTCAAGGCATTGGAGCAGTCATCCCCGGTGCCCATCGGGTTTGAGGACATCGAGGGCGGGGCGCACGGCTACTTTCATCTGCTCGACAACCGCATTGCCATCCAAGAGGGCATGAGCCAGCTGCAAACCATCAAGACAGCCATCCATGAGATTGCCCATGCAAAGCTGCACGCCATCGACCCAGACGACCCGGAACAGGCCAACCGCCCGGACAGCCGCACCCGCGAGGTGCAGGCCGAAAGCGTGGCCTATGCCGTCTGCCAGCATTACGGGCTGGACACGTCCGAGTATTCCTTTGGCTATGTGGCCGGGTGGAGTTCCGGCCGGGAACTGGCGGAGCTGAAAGCCTCTCTGGAAATTATTCGCAGCGCGGCCCATGAGTTGATCTCCGCACTGGACGAACATCTGGCCGAATTGCGCCAGCAGCGGGAAGCAGACCTTTCCGCTGCGCAGGAGGCCGCATTTGCGCTGGACAACGGCAATATTTTATTCATCCAGACTTGTGATTCCGGCTATGACTACACCCTGTATGGCCCGGATAATAAGGCTCTGGACGGCGGCCAGCTGGACGCACCCGGTCTGACCCTGCCGGATGCCGGAGAGGAAGCTCTTGCTCTGCTGGGGCAGACAGTCAAGGTGTCGGAAGTTTTGTTGGGCGACAAGCTGGCAGCGTTCCAAGAGGCGGCGGAAAAGGCCAATGAAATTCCCGCACCCGTTAAAATTCCAGACCTCGCCGCAGAACCTACGGTCACAATTCTTTGGAGCGAAAGTGACAAGCTGCAGGACGGCGAAATCATGCCGCTGTCCGTGGCAAACCGCGTTTTTGAAGAACTGGACACCGCCCAGCACACGGACCGGGAAAAGGACGGCTACACGGGCGGCTGGTACGACAAAACAGCCTTCCGCATTGACTTTACTATGAACGGCCAGCCGGATAACTACGAGGGACGGCAGGATTTTGGTGACGGAGAGGGTTCCCTGATTCAGCACATCCAGAGCTACCACGAATACTACGCCAAAGACGAGAACTGGAAAAATTTTGTTCTGCACAACAAAGGCCCGGAAGCGTGGGAGCAGGACAAGGCAGAGCGGGAAATGGTGCTGACCGAGTTTATTCCGTACCTCAAACAGCACTGCAATCTTTCGGCTATGGAGCAGACGGCCACCACCGCTTTGCGGGAAGGACAGAATATTTCGCCGGAACAGGCTGCCTATTACAACACTGTTGTGGCCTATGTGCAGGACTGCCGCCCGCTGCTCAACCAAGGCCAGTATAACTTGCCGGAACCGCCCAAGCTGGCTGACTTTGACCAGAGCTTGCAGAACTACAAGGCGCAGGTGCAGGCCGAGATCGCGCAGGAAGCGGCGACTGCCGGAATGACCGTAGAGGAATACGCAGCGGTAGGCTTTGAAGCACCGCAGCAGGACAGCTTTTCCATCTACCAGCTGCGCAACGAGGATTCCACCCGCGATTACCGTTTTGAGCCCTACGACCGCCTGCAGGCTGCCGGTTTGACCGTGGATAAGGCCAACTATACGGAAGTATACGCCGCGCCGCTGACTGCTGGCATCACATTGGAGGACATCTACCGTACATTCAATGTGGACCATCCGGCAGATTTCAAGGGACACTCGCTGTCTGTTTCGGATGTAGTGGTGCTGCACCAGAACGGGCAGGACACCGCCCACTACTGCGACAGTGTGGGCTTCCAGCAGGTGCCGGAGTTCTTACGGGAAAATCCGCTGCGCACCGCAGAACTTTCCACCGAACAGAACGAAAACATGATTGACGGTGTGCTGAACAATGCGCCCTCTCTGGGCGAGTTGGAGACCAAAGCAAAAGCCGGAGAACAAATCTCTCTGACGGACCTTGCCGCCGCAGTCAAGGCCGAAGAAAAGGCACCAAAAGCCAAGAAGTCCCACACGGCCAAGCCGAAAAAGCCATCCATCCGGGCACAGCTGGATGCCGCAAAAAAGGAGCAGAGCAGGCAAACGCCGCCACGGGAAAAGACAAAGGAATTGGAGGTATAAGCCGTGCAAAAATTTGAAAATATGGATGTGATCGCTGCGCTGGAAGCCATTATGCACCAGAACACCGCATACTATCAGAGCGATTTTGCCTATGACATCAAGATGCTGCGGGAGGCCGCCCGCAGCGACCAGCCGGAAGATAAGCTGCTGTTGTGGCTGTCCCGGCCTTCTGGAACATTCTGCTTCCGGGAACGGGACGTGCTGCTCAAAGACACGCAAGCCTACAACACATGGAAATTCTGCGGCGAACAGACCCATGACAGGATTCTTGCCTATGCGGTGGAGCTGACCGGCGCGGCCAACGGAACTGTGCAAGGCAATCTGTATGAACTGGACTATCAGCAGCATTTCCAGCATATCCGGGATGCCGCTCTGCTTGTGGGTGCCAATCGCCTGATCTACGAAAGTGGGATGCGGGAAATTGGCCTCAAAGAGCATTTCGACAGCCGCCCGGACAAATATTTCGGAGAGTTCGTGCGGTATGAAATGCAGCCCCGTGACCCGGAACTTCTGCAAGCGGCCATCCGGCAGGAGCAGCGCAGTCGAGAACCGGCACGGCCCGGTGATTTCAAAGAATATCTTGCGGCACTGCACACCGGGCTGATCGAGGCCGAGGCACAGCGCATTGTGGCCGGTATGAAGCGGCTGGCTGCTCCCAACAGCCCGGACAAGAATCATTTTATGGTGGAGGTATCGCCCTATTTCACCAAGCTGGCATCCAGCCGGGACACGAACCGGCTGCTTGCCATGCTGCCGTATAAGTCCCTGCACCTGTCCAGCGTGAAAGACCGTTTCGGTATTTACGCACTGATTGATAAAAACGAGAACCGAGATAAGAACATTCGCAAGCCCCGCGCTTCCGTCCGCAAACAGCTTTCCGAAACAAAACAGGCCGCCAGCCCGAAAAAGGAAGCGGCCCGCAGCAAGCAACACGAAATGGAGGTTTAACCATGAATTTCAGCGTGGAAGAAGAAAATTTAATCTGTATGTACCACACCTCTGACCGCCGCCGGACGATGGCGCGGATGCTGGCCGCCCTGCCGGACATGGACACGGAAATGCGGCGGCTGGCAAATAGCACCATTGCAAAGTTGGAGCGCATGACTGATGCTGACTTTGACGGACAGAGGTTTGATTTTGCGGGTGAGTGATACCGCCAGCTCGACAATGACACATTATTTTTAGAGAAAGTAATGTGCCATTGGCAACACAGAAATAGCCGGACACGGTGGCCTTGTGGCTGCTGTGTCCGGCTATTTTTCATGTATCAGTCTTTATCTTTTTTCTCGGTGGGATTTTCCGGCAGTTCGGCGGCATCTTCTACAATGTCGGTCACAAGCTGCTGGAAGTCAAACGCATTCTTTTCTGTAATAACGGGCTTGCCAGTTTCTGCTTCAAGAGCCTGCCGTGCAATACCGGCTACCTTGCCGCCGCGTTTGGCAACCTGCTTGTTTTCTTCAAAGGTCTGTGGCTTTGCAGTTTTGGAAATATCCGTGGTGGAGGCTTCGGCCAACATAGTCAGCACAAGTTCCAAATCAGTCATGTTATCCCGGAGATTTTCTTTTGTCAGGCCTTTCAGCCGCTTGTACTGCCCTGTGGTCATGCCAGACCATGCGCGGGAAATTTCATCGGTCAGGATGGCGTACTCCTTGCCCTTTTGCACTCCGCGCTTCTTCCATTCGTCCGTTAGTTCGTTGCGGATGCGGATTGCCAAAAGCCGCTGGTGAATCCATTCTTCGGAGTAGCCTTTCTTCAAATAGGTATCAAGTGCGCGGTCGATGGCCTGTTCCGGGTCGATGGTTTCCTCGATGCGTTCCTTGCCCACCATTGCCAGCCATGCCTTGAACGGCTCAGCCTTTGGGGATGGGATAGACTGGATAATGCGTAGGAGCTGTTCAGTGTTTGCAACGTCCGTTTTACGTTTTTTGCCGTCCGGGGCAGTCATTTTCAAACCATTACAATTTGTAATGGTTTCATTTCCTTCGTCTTTAAGACGCTTTTTTAGAACGCGCCAATAGTTCTGTGGGTCTGCGCTGTCAGTCAGAACAGCAATCACATCAACGATGGCAAAATACCATTCTTCCTTTTCTGCATCCCATGCAGTGCGGATTTTCTGATCTTCAAAAAGCTGGATAGAGCTGTTATCGTTCACTTCTGCCATAGAGGGTTCCTCGCTTTCGTTGTCTAAGTCTATTTTACATGATTTCGGGTGGAAACGCCACCCGGTCTAAGCGTTTGTAGTTCAAAAATTCGGGCAATATTTTGTGCAGATTTACCGTTCTTGCATCTGCTCCTTTCCCGGTGTTGTCCGTAGGATGCCGTCCACATTCTGCTTGATAATGCCATACTCCTGCATCTGGCGTTTGGCTTCGGCGTACTGCCGCTGCAGCTGGTCTTTCTGCTCGGCCAGTTGCTTATACTCGGCTTTCAGGGTGTAGAGGTCGGGCAGCTTTTGAAAGCCCTGTTCTTTCAGGGCCTTGGCCGCTGCTTCATAGAGAATCAGGGTGCCTTCATGCTTGCGCCGGAACTGCTTTTTGTCAGCAGCCCGCTGATACTCCTGCACCAACGGGCGCAGCTCCTTACAGGTAGTAACATCCTTTATCAGCATGGCCATTTCTGCAAGTCGGCGTTCGGCTGCTTTCAGCGCGGCGGCAGCTTCGGTACTGGCGGCGGTGATCTCGGCCACACGATTTTCCAAATCCGGGTAACTATCAATTTCATGCTCCGTCAGGAAGTTCAGCGTCCGGGCAGCCTGTTTCAGATTGTGGAGTTTTGCCCACTTCTCATACCCTGCGGACTGCTTGGCCTTGATGCTGTTCTCCAAATCAATCCGCAGAGAAATTTTACGGTTTTCCTTGGGCTTTCGCTCCACGAACCGCCCTTTGATGCGCTCGGTGATGGCTTCCTCGGTGTAGGCTTCGCCCAGCGTTTTGCAGCGGGTAAACCGTTCCTGTCCGGGCGCGCGGAATGAAACGTACTTACCCCGTTTGACCTCATAGCCCTGCTCCTGCAGGAGCCGCAGAAAATCGTCAAAATCCTTGGCCTGCGGGATGGCTGCATCTATGGCGGCTTTCAGCTTCGCCTTCCAACTCGTGCCCTTGCGGTGCGCGTCCCACTCGGCATAGCTCTTGCCCCTGTCTTGGCCAGGCATTATCACGGACAGGCCGTGTTCTTTGCACAGACGGTCACTGGTGCGCCGGATGTAAGCATAGCTCCGCCGGTTGGAAACATACTTCCGCTGGTTCACCATGTCCACAGCACAGAAAATGATGTGGTTGTGGACGTGCCCCTTGTCAATGTGCGTGGTCAGTACATAGGGATATTTTCCTTGCAGGACTTCATCTGCAAGCTGTCGACCAATCTCGTGGGCCTGCTCCGGCGTGGTTTCTCCCGGCGCAAAAGACTGTATCAGGTGGTGGGCCAGATTGTTGCCTTTCTGCATGGCCTGTGACAGCAGCAGTTCAAATTCGATGTCGGCGGTTTCGTAGGAGCAGGCAAAGGAGGACACCAGCATTTTTTCGTCCGTCTTGGCCGGATTCTCGATGTAGTCCAATGCCTTTTTCAGCGTTGACTTGATAGGATGTATCTTTGTAACTGCCATATCTGCGCCAATGCTCCCTTGATGTCCGCAACGTCTTGTGTGTACAGCGGCCCCATGCTGTTCAGCCGCCGCGCGATCTGATTGACGTTGACACCAATCTTTTGCAGTTCGGCGGTTTGCGCCCGGATGTCGGTGGTGTCGATGTGGACAACATAACCGTCTATCAGCATCTTCCGGGCGTATGCAGAAAAGTTCCGGGTATGCAGCAGAGCCATCTTCTGCCGGATAAGTTCCCGTTCCTCCGGCGTCACGGGAACACGCAGAACAATTTTTCGGGTTCGATTCGCCATAGTTTCACCTCGTTTCTTGGGGGTCTGGGGTACTCCCCAGCAAGCATTTCTGCCGGGAGTGGCTACACTCCCTATGCTTGCTACGTTACCTTTCCCCACTACTATGACACCACAACACCCCCGTTTTGCCCGCAAAATGCAAAAAAATAAGAGGACGCTTTTGCATCCTCTCAATGACCGTGCATGACAATCAGACACACACGGGCTCTTTTTCCTGTTCATGGATTCGTAAGGCACCGTCAATGGCACCTTCTACGATGGGTAAGTATTCTTCCGGGCAAAGCTGCAGCTTGTGGCTGACCCGCTGACGTTCCGCACTTTCTTCCCGCATGAGTTCCGGGTTAAAGTACCGCTCCACGGGCAGACCACATATTTTTATCAACTGAATCACCACCGGCAGGCTGGGCAACGTGCCTTCGTTCTCAATATTCGCAAGATACCGGCTGTCACAATGTATCATGTCAGCCAGCGCACTGCGGGAAAGCTGTTTTGCCTTTCGAGCTGCCTTGACATCCGCTCCGAACGTTTCAAAGCCGGGACAGTCCTCAATTTTCGCCATTCTGCATCACCCATATACATTTTATAGTTCATGGACGATTGGCGAAATGATGCAAA
>ERZ791785.1561-NODE-1561-length-10771-cov-4.298059_pt1 | contig 10771 bp, 10 predicted proteins | sample MGYA00509947_ERZ791785 | MGnify/ENA primary metagenome ERZ791785 (study PRJEB30046, sample SAMN00791982) | human gut metagenome | study: EMG produced TPA metagenomics assembly of the A metagenome-wide association study of gut microbiota in type 2...
AAAGGAATCTGAAAGCCTTATATTTACTGGCTTAGAGATTCCGAGAGATTATATAAAAGTATAGGAGGTTTTAGAAATCAATGTTAATGGTACACGGTTGACTTTACGAGAAAAGTATGATAGATTAACGGTATAAGGTTAATGGAGGAGAAGAAAATGGGATTCACAAAGGAAATATTTAATCGTGCCAGTATTACAGCAATAACAGACTTTCTGCTTTATGGTTCACCAGTGGACGGAGAAGTTAAGGACAGCGAAACTAGAATGAATGAAGCCTATCACAAATTTGATAAACAAGTATTACACTATGTACAGGAAGACCATGAGAAATTAATGGATTGTGCTAATGAACTTGTGAGTGAAGCAACGGATGTGTATACAGGGATAGGACTACAGGCCGGAATCCTGATTATGATGGATATAGTAAAGAATACAAAATTTATAGAAAGGAAATTAGGAGATACGGCACAAAATGTGGATTATAGGGAAATGTATAATTCCTTATTCAGTGAAGTATCTTTAGCTTTGAAATATTTCCAGAAAAATGATGAAAAGTCAATGGAAAAAGCTGAAATGATTTTGAAAGCCGCACAGTGTAGGACAGAAGATATGTATATTACTGCCAAATGAAGTGTGTGGTATGGGTTGAAGGGGACAAACAAGTTTGTATAATTTCGCTTTATCCTCTTGATTACCCAACACAGGAAAGGGAAAAGTCTTGTCAAGAACTTGCCGCTTCTGCGGTGCGGAGCATTCTTGACAAGGCTTTTTGCTTTCCTGTATCTTCTGGCAAGAGGAAGAAGGTCATTCTCCAGAATTGTCGGGAAATTCAAGTGAAGATGAAATATGCCCCTCTTCATCAGCAATTATAGTTTTTACTGTTTCTGGCAGATAGGGATTGACTTGTTTATGCCCTTCAATGGTTTCGCCAAAAAGGTCAAAAGAATAGTAATCGTCATATCGGTCAATCAGTTTTTGTAATTTCTGCCCTTGTATTAGCTTTTTTAGGGGATAAAGGTCAGAAGCATTCCGTTTATCAGAATGGATGTAATCTGTAATATATTCCCGTAGTTTCTGCAACTCATACTCGATCCACTCGTCCTCGTCCAGTGGATTATCATACTGACCGTGGGCAAGTTCAACATTCAGTCTCTCTTCACGTTCCAGAAATTTTAAAATCTTCGCTTCTATGTGGGATGTGCTTTTTAATTCCCCGGCAAGCAGTTCATTAGCTGTGACTTCCAGTATTTCTGTCAGCTTTTGCAGTGTGTCAAAGGTGGGATAGTTGATACCCCTTTCAATTTTAGAAAGACTTTGAAGATTGATTCCAATTTGGTCGGAAAGTTCCTGCTGTGTCAAGCCCTTCAATTTCCGAATGACTTGAATGTTGTGACCCAGCCATTTGTAATCCATAAATACTCCTTTCAGCCTGTAAGGCTTAAAAAATATAAAATATCTATAAAATGTATTGACAAATAAGTGTAATGGTATTATTATCACGTTGGAATGATTGATTAAGTTCAATGGCATTAATTATCTGCTTATAAAAGCATTATAACATGAAAGTTTTAGTTCTGAAAGCATTATTTATTCCTTTCGGGATGGGGAAACTAAGTTCCTGCCTTTCTACGCTGTGCCGAAGGCGAAAAGCGGAGAAAGGGCAGGAAGGAACGCCGGAGGCGTTCCCACAGGGCGCATAAGTAACACCGCCCTGTACATACAGGATTGATAATTCAAAAATAGCCAGGAATCAACGTTTGTAGATATTTTTAAGATGTATTGAAACAGAGTATATCAGAAAGGAGAGGATAAGAAATCGCAAGACGTGACAATGTGAGTATCAAGATTGATTACATCAGCATTGTATTTGATTCTGCAATGGCAGAAGAGGTCATTAGAAAGGTGTTAGGACTTCCAGTAGACATATTCCTAAAGGGCAAAGGGAAAATCAAACACAAGCCATATCAGAGCGTTTACCGGGCAGGCAGTATTCAAGTATTCGGGGATTCAAAAATAACGGAAGAGAATCCGACAGGACTTGGGAGCTATCTGGTATTGACTGGTATGGGATGTGACGAGATTTTCCGTATACTGGATATGCATGGACATACATTTGGAGATTTATTTTGGATGTGTGAGAAATGGTTTGGCAGTGAATTTCATTTGACAAGAATAGATATTGCAATAGATGACAGGAATGAAGTGCCATATTTCACACCAGAACAGATTAAACGGAAATGTGAAAAGGAAGAATTTATCGGTAACAGTAACAGCTACCGATTTGTAGAAAGTAGTTTTACAGAGAAGGAAACCGCCAAAACTGTGTATATAGGGGTGGGAAAATCTAATCTGTCCTATCGCTTCTACGACAAGGATAAAGAAGTGAGTATGAAGTATCAGAGGTCGTATGAAGAGATTGGAAGCTGGAAACGAACGGAGTTACAGTTACGTGATGAAAAAGCTCATGCATTTGCGGTAATGTTCAAAGAGAATCCACTTGATTTGGGAAAACTTGCTTTTGACCTCTTGGCAGGAAATTTAAGATTTGTAATACCAGACAAAAATCAAAGTAATAAGAGCCGATGGAAAACGTGTCAGTTCTGGGAACGTTTTCTGGGAGCAGTTGAACCTTTACAACTACATATGGACACCCCCCATAACACGCTTTTGGAAACCCAGAGATGGCTGAAAGAAGGTGGTGTATTGTCAGCGGTAAAGGGATTCTGTTTTCTGGAAACCCATCAGGCTTTAGGTGGTCTGGAAAGTATAGGAGAGATGTTGACTGATGTAAATTATAGTCCGTCATTTGGAAACAAAATGATAGGGCATTTATGCAGGATAGACAGAGAAGATTTGATACCGTATGTGAAAGACGATACAAGGAAGGGGGGAGTTTCTTGAAGAAAGAATCCCATACAGAATATAAGACATACACCACAGAAAATGGTGTGGAGATAAATGTTCCGGCAGGAAGTGGAACAGACATAGAACAACAGCAGAGTTACCAGAAATTTATAAATGTGCTGTCTAATATCGTAACAAAATATGTAGCAGAGGAAAAGAACCATTAATAATCACATCCGGCGGTTGGCTTAATTAGGCTGACCGCCTTTTTAGAAGGGAGAATGAACGTGTATCAGACGAGATTAGGAAAAACGTGTGTAATTTATATCAGGGTAAGTAGTGAACGTCAGGTCAAGGGATATAGTCTGGACGGACAGAAACGGTATCTGATTGATTGTGCTGAACGTCAGGGAATGAAAGTATTGGCGGTCTATGTGGAAGAGGGCAAAAGTGGAAAGAGTATTGAGGGAAGAACAGCGTTTCAGTCCATGTTGGACGGAATCAAAAAAGGTACTTTACAGACAGATTATGTACTTGTCTATAAACTGTCACGTTTCGGCAGAAATGCAAAGGATGTGCTGAACTCATTGGAATTTATCATGCAGTATGGTGTTGACTTGATGTGCGTGGAGGACGGACTTGATTCTTCCACCTCTATGGGAAAAATGATGATAACCATACTTGGGGCAGTGGCAGAGTTGGAACGGGAGAATATCATTGCACAAAGCCTGTTAGGACGGGAGGAAAAAGCAAAGTCCGGTGGTTGGAATGGTGGATTTCCTCCTTATGGGTATGAGCTTAAAAATGGTAAGCTAGAGCCAAAGGAAGGAGAGCATGAGATTGTGACTATGATATTCGATATGTTCTTGAATAAAGGCATGGGGTATTCTACGGTTGCCCGTTATCTGAATCAGAATGGTTATACCAGAGAGCCAGCTAAAAATGCGGTGAATCCGAAATTCAATGATTGGAAAGCAGAGCAGATCAAACGGATTTTGGACAACCCCCTTTATACCGGAAGGATAGCGTGGGGCAGAAGAAGGACAGAAAAAGTACAGGGAACAAGCAATGAACAGCGTTTAGTTCCACAGGAAGAATTTATTATGAGTGAAAATAAGAGTCATGAAGCACTTGTTTCGGAAGAGGATTTTAAGAAAGTGCAGGAAATCCGAAAAATCATGAGGGATAAAGCAATAGGAAATCACAATATCAGTCAGGATAAGGCACATCTGCTGTCAGGGATTGCCCGTTGTCCACAATGCGGTTCGGCTATGAATGTTGACTGTAATCAGTGGACAAATAAAGACGGTACATTCCGGGAGACATTTACCTATGTATGCAGTCATTATAAACGGGCAAAAGGTACAAGCCAGTGCCGGAGGAATGGAATATCAATGGAGCGGTTGGAAAAGGAAGTATTGGAGTATACGAAGAAGCTTTTACGCAATCCGAAGTTTGCCCGTGACATCAAAGCAAAAATAGGTGTTGCTGTGGATGTGACGGAGATTCAGAAAGAAATATCAGCTTATGAAAAGGAACTGAAACGACTTGCAAGAAGCCGGACGAATCTGGAGCATGACATTGACAGCTTACCGGACGATAAATATGCAGAGAGAAAACGAGATGAATATAATAGACGGTTGGACAAAATATACAATCAGATTTATGATATTGAAGATAGCGTTGAAAGGTGTAAAAGGCGAATTATCATTGCAGAGCAGGAATCTTTAAATGTGGACATGATTTATAAGATTCTGCTGTCCTTTGATGAAATCTATGATAAAATGAATGACAGAGACAAGCGTGAACTGATTAAGTGCATGATAAAAGAAATCAAGCTGTATATGCCGGAAGAACAGAGGGTGCAAGGTCATGCGGTAAAGAGTATTGTGTACTCGTTCCCGATAGAGGAAGATGTGATTCAGGCTTTACGGGTAAAAGAAACACACGTGGAGACTTGTGTGTTGCTACAACGAAGAGCTATGTAGAAATCCTTAATTTTAGGCACTTTGCGAAGCATTTCGTGTTTTCACCAGAGGGGAAAAATAGTCGCGATAAACACCTCAAAAACTATTTTGATGTTTCGGTGGTTGTTGCTATAGGGTGTGGGAACACAACAAATTAAATACTAATTTCAGGGATACTTGTTAAATATCCTACAGAATTTAATTGTCGAAAATATAGAGAGAATATTAAGTGCGAATGTCTAGTAAACATAGATTTTCTATGGGATTCGCACCAAAAAATAGTTCATATTTAGGTTGAATATGAAATTGATAGTGTGATAGACTTGTAATTATAGAGAAAAATTAGTAGAATTAGCAGAAAGTTGAACGATTGTAACAGAAAAATTAGTCAACATTGCTGTCGCTCCCTTCACGGGGAGCGTGGATTGAAATATTAGCGGATTCGATAAACGGAGAAAATAAAATTGTCGCTCCCTTCACGGGGAGCGTGGATTGAAATTCTCTTATGCGAAGAAAGTGGAAGTAAGGGCGGCGTCGCTCCCTTCACGGGGAGCGTGGATTGAAATTATGTACTGCCAAATATCTGAATGCGTCCAGTCGGTCGCTCCCTTCACGGGGAGCGTGGATTGAAATTGCTCTAAGCTCGCAAACGAATCCAGTGCAGAGTCGCTCCCTTCACGGGGAGCGTGGATTGAAATATCACTCCACCTCCTGACACTCGTCAAATTCCGGAGTCGCTCCCTTCACGGGGAGCGTGGATTGAAATCTTGCCCATAAGTGTGATTATATCTAGCAACAGCGTCGCTCCCTTCACGGGGAGCGTGGATTGAAATTATATTAAAATCTTCATAAACGTGTGCCGTTTTGGTCGCTCCCTTCACGGGGAGCGTGGATTGAAATTTCTTGATTCAGAAAAGGATATTAGGGATTGTATTGTCGCTCCCTTCACGGGGAGCGTGGATTGAAATTAATGATAAGATAAGGAAACAAAAAGAGAAGTAGAGTCGCTCCCTTCACGGGGAGCGTGGATTGAAATGCCTTTTTGATTGGAGATAACAAACATGAAAACAGTCGCTCCCTTCACGGGGAGCGTGGATTGAAATTTGGGTAGGCTTGTATGTATAGTCGTTATGCAGTGCGTCGCTCCCTTCACGGGGAGCGTGGATTGAAATCCGTCTACAAATGCAGGACAATTGTGCTGTACATGTCGCTCCCTTCACGGGGAGCGTGGATTGAAATTCAGAAGTGCCAGCGGAAGATGAATACTTCAAGTCGCTCCCTTCACGGGGAGCGTGGATTGAAATCTTTGTAGTCAGAGCTCCTGATGCCGCCAAAACCTGTCGCTCCCTTGACGGGGAGCGTGGATTGAAATGTAGGTGTCGCTCCACTTGTAAACCAAAACGGATGTCGCTCCCTTCACGGGGATGAGGTGTTTAAATATTTGAAGATATATAGAGACAGTCTGTCAGACGAAACGGAGATCAAAGACGTAGAAGAATTGTTAAAGTATTATATCAATAATAGAGAAGGTCTGATAGCGTATCAGTCACAAGGATTAAACTTACCGGAACATCCGGATGGATTGGAATACAGAAACATGGGAACTATGGAAAACCACATCTGGAGCGTGATTGCAAAACGAATGAAGCACAGTCATACCTGCTGGAGTAAACGGGAAAATCATCTGGCAAAGATTCTTGCAAAGAAATGCGGTGGAAAGTTATACGAAGTAACAGAAAAGTCAAAGCATGCCATATTCAAGGAAGAGACCGTGGAAGAAATTCTGATGGCAGAGGAAGTGGCTAAAAAAGTAGGAAAAGGATACGAATACCCTACCATAGGTCACATGGTAGGATTAGAGGGTAAAATAATAGGTGAACGCAAGAAACTGTTTGCAATGTCAGGATTTTAGTAAACAACTGTCAGAGAGAATGATAAGAATAAAGTGACAATTGCGAGGCTTTCGTAAGGCGGTTGGTGCTAATTTCTGCCACCAAGCGAAGTGTTTGATCTGAAGGTGAGATTTCGCGAATGGTGGATAAGAGATGTACGAACCGCGTATAAAACGTAGTGTGTCGCAAATGTTGTCATTCATGCTGACAGTGTAAAGAGAATCTGTATGAAAAAAAGTGCCAACGATTACTTGACAGTAACACTTATGTGTTAAAATTGTAAAAAGAATTGACTTTTTGTAGAGGAGATGCTAAAGTTTAAGTAGGCCGTAGGGAGGCAAGGGTAATGCCCTAATCCAAATATCCTATTAGCGGGATTAAGAATGGTATATCCATTCTTTTTTTTTACCGAAAAGAGGTGATTTGATGGCAAATATAGAACCGCCAATAACACTTGAAGAACAAGTAATGCAAATGAAAAAATATGTTTCGTTTAGACAGCGTAAGAAAATGAGAGAGTTTCTTGAGTATGTAGGTTATTTTCGTGCGAGTAGATATGGAAAGTTTTTGCTGTCAAGAGTTGGTGTGACAGGTGCCAAATCAAAAGAGGATGCATTATTTGCTTTGTATAAGTTCGATGTGGAGCTTAGAAGAATATTGAATTTTTATTGTAATAGGACAGAGGTACGCTTTAAAAGTGCATTATCTAATGCCTGTTCAATAAAACTGAATAGTGGAACTTTTTATTTGGATAAACAGTCATATACTCCTTCACAAGGTGAAAAGGATGCGAAGAAAAGAAAGCAAAATATAGCGTTTTTTAATAATTATTTCTATAAAGATATTCTTGATAAAGAGAAAAAACTGCGCAAGGATGTACGAAAATATCCTGAATTGAAAGAATATAGAAAAGGTGGAAATAGACAAAATAATAAATTGCCAGTGTGGGTTGCGTTTAGTTATTTTGAATTGGGAACAGTAACGATGATGTATAATTACTTGCGTGGTGATTTTCGAAAAGCAATTTTAGCATATTCTTTTGCTAAAACAGATTATGCAAAGAGAGATACAGAAGTTACGGATACATGGTTGGATGCCGTAAGAAATCTTAGAAATTACTGTGCTCATAATTCTATGTTAGTAGGTATGACTTCGTCGGTTGTATTATTAGACTCAAATGATGATACAACTTTATTACAGGCAGACAATGACTTATTTTCGAGAATCTATGCATTAAAGAAATTGGTTCCAACTGCTGATGTTGATAATATGAAGAATGATATTAAAAAATTGATTAAGGAAACTCCGGTAGATGTATATTTATTGGGAATTCTTCCGAGTAATTGGGAAGAAATTTATGACAAAATAGTTGAATTTTAAAATAGCATAAATCATATACTATTTATGGCCGTAGAGAGGCATGGGTAATGCCCGAAACCAAATATCTCATTAGCGGGTAGGCAGTCAGAGTGGTGGCTGCCTATTTTTGTAGGAATAATGTTGGAACAAGAGTATAATTATATTGGGACAATTATTGGATGAGTTGCTATAAAATTTAAAAAGAAGTTTGTTAGATATAAGGAATTAGGAAAAGAAGTAAATTAATAGGATTTTAAAAGAAACATGTTGTTGTGTCGGTGGCACTTGTACAATTAGTATTAGACAAGGAGAAAATTTGGCTTAGTGCTATTAATCATGTGGATTACGATATAGATGAAAAGAAAGGATTGGGGGCAAGAGGTATATTATGAAAGAACGAGAATTATTTGAAATTACGTATTTACCACTTCACATTTCTTTATTAGCGTTGGAAGATGCAAAGTTGCCGAAATACCTTGGTTCCACATTAAGAGGAATTTTAGGACAGGCATTATATAAAACAAATCGAGAAGTTTATAAATTTTTGTATAAGAACGGGAAGCAATGTAAGGATAAGCAGGATATTGTAAAGCCATATATCATAATTCCACCAGTAGTTTGTGGAACAGAGTTATTCGTGAAAAAAGGCGAAGAATTAAATTTTGAGATTTTGCTTTTAGGAGATGCGATACAATATGCTTCCGCATTGATAGCTGCATTACAGAAAGCAGAACAGTTCGGAATGGGAGCGCAGAGATACTCGTTTCGTTTATTTAGAATTATCAATATTTTGGAACAAAGGGTTCTCTGGCAGACGAAAATGTATTCTATGGCAGAAATAAATGCAAAGAAACTCTCATGTCTAAAGTTAGAAACTGTTACCGGAGTAGTTGTGAAATTGCAGACACCACTTCGAATTCGGCGAGGTGGGAAATTGTTAATGCATATTTCATTTGAGACGTTGATCCGAAATATTACGAAGCGAATTGTGATGATTGTAGAACGATATGGCGGATGGGTAGATTATGATGAAGTTAAAAATATTCAAATGCTCGCGGCAGAAGTGCAGACAGTAAGAGAAGAATTAGAGTTAGAGGTTCTGGAGCGCTATTCCAACCGGTTGCATGGGAAAATGGATTTTAGTGGTTTGATTGGAGAACTAGAATATGCGGGAGAACTGACGCCGTTTGTTCCGTGGCTTGCGACGGCAGAAGTGTTGCATATTGGGCGTAATACGACATTTGGAATGGGAAATATTCAAGTGTATTTTATATGATAATGAGAAAAGGAGTAGATGTGATGGATTCGAAAACAATTGAAAAAATCAAAGAGAACTATAAGAAAATGGAAAAGAATTATGTAAACCAGTTGTTTTTTCAGACAACACATGGAAGTACGATTGGACGCTATAGGGAAAAGATTTGGGAAGAAATGTTCGAGTCAATTGTACCTAAAAAATTTGTGATTGAACAATCGGTTTTTATCATTGATTCCAAGGGAAATGTATCCAATGAGGTTGACTTAGCCATTTTTGATGAGATGTATACACCGTATGTTTTCCGATATGGAGAAATTAAGTTTATCCCGATTGAGGCAGTGGTGGCAGTAGTGGAATGCAAGAGCACTTCTATGGATGAAAAGTTGTTGGAAAATTGGATAAATAGTATAGAGCAATTAAAAACTTCCAATAGATCCGTTGTTCGGACTATTAATAGAATTGTGTGTGGAGAGAAGGAACCAGTATCGACACAAACTGCGACTCGGCCGTTACGTATTTTATGTTGCTTAAATCAAGAATATAAGAATTTACAAGAAATAGTTGATTTTGATGTGGTTATAAGGGCGGGAGAAGAAAAATTAGACATCGAATGGTCTTCAAAAGCAGAAAATCTGTATGAGTGGTATACAGAACTAAATCATGCACAAGAAGAGAAAACTCTTAAGGAAGAAGAAAAGCAAGAATCAGTTTCTTTGCAAAAGGCAAAAGACCAAAAGTTGGATGATTACGAAGTGAAGTTTGGAGAAGAAAAGTTATCTTTAATGACATTTAATTTCCAATTCAATCAAGTCTTGATGCTGATTAACAATCCAATGCTATTTCCACATATCGCATATGCCGAGATGTTTAACGGGAAAATTGGCGAGGAGGCTAAAAAGGAAGGGGAATCATAACATGAAAAAACAAGTTGTTGCGTTATCTGTAGAAAAGGTACAGACATTTTTGACGGAAGTAATCCGCTCGCATGTGCAGGAAAAGCAGACAGAAGACGCTACTTTAAAAGGAATTGTAAATTCTTCTAATCAGATTTCGAAAGATTTTTTTGAGTCGATTGAAAAGAAGTTTTTGAATGTTGAGAAAAAAATATTATTGAAATGTTCGGGCGTATACATTTTTAAATGTGATTTGCCGGAAAACGAGCTGGAAAACAGATTGAATGAGTTATTTCGAGAATATTACATAGTATCTCAGGGACAAAAATTACTTCGTTGGTATTATTTTCCTTCTGGAAATTGTAATAATCTTAAGTCAATTGAGAAATCGAAGGCAGCTTTGAAACAGACCCAAAACTGGGGATACATTATAGAAAAAAATCAGCATATTCTGTTTCAATGCAATCAAGTGCTGGAAGCAAAAGAAAAGGGCTATGAAAAGGAATTCTTAGACGTATTTTCAGAGGATATAAATGCACTGAAAACTGAAAAAAATAC
>ERZ791785.1566-NODE-1566-length-10742-cov-13.202208_pt1 | contig 10742 bp, 10 predicted proteins | sample MGYA00509947_ERZ791785 | MGnify/ENA primary metagenome ERZ791785 (study PRJEB30046, sample SAMN00791982) | human gut metagenome | study: EMG produced TPA metagenomics assembly of the A metagenome-wide association study of gut microbiota in type 2...
CCGCATTCCTCCATCCGAATGAATTCGGAGGCTTCCTGCGGCTATTTCTGTGAACGTCCGATGATTTTAACGCGCGCCCGCGCGCTACAATGCGCGCACGTTCAACTCGTTACGCTTCTGCAAAGGCTTCAGCACCATGTCCCAAAGAGCCGAATCCGCCGACACCGTCCTTGCGCCCGCAGGCGCCGTCATCTTCTGCCGCGTCATCGACAACTTCGGCGACGCGGGCGTCACCTGGCGACTCTCCAAGCGCCTGCGCGACCTCGGCCTGCCCGTCACGCTCGTCATCGACGCCGTCGACGTGCTCGCGAGGCTCGTGCACGACCTCGACCCCGCCGCCACGGACGCGCTCGTGCGCGGCATCCGCATCGCCGACTGGGACGCCTTCGAGGCCGAGGTTTCGGCAGGCGACCTCTCCCGCATCGGCGGCGTCTGGCCCTCGCTCGTCTTCGAGACCTTCGGCTGCCGCCTGCCCGACGCCGTCGAGGCAGGTCTCTGCGACGGCCGCACCCGCCTCTGGGTCAATCTCGACTACCTCTCCGCCGAGGAATGGGTCGAGGGCTCGCACATGGTCTGGGGCCTGCATCCGACGCTGCCCGTCAAAAAGCTCTGGTTCTTCCCGGGCTTCACCGACAGGACGGGCGGCCTTCTCATCGAGGACGGGCTCGACGAGGCCCGCAGGGCCTTCGACGCAGCCGCCTGGCGCCGTGCGCACGGTGCAAGGGACGGGCTTCGCACGCTCTTCTTCTTCGCCTACCCCGTCAACGCGATCGACCGCCTTGCCGCCGGCCTCAGGGCCGCGGGCGAGCCCCTCAACCTGATGCTCGCGCCGGGCGAGGCCTCCGACATGCTCGAGCGCGCCCTCAAGGGCGACGCCCGCTTCAACGTCGTGCGCCTGCCCTTCGTGCCGCAGGAGGAGTTCGACGACATCCTGCGCGCCGTCGACGGCGCAGTCATCCGCGGCGAGGACAGCTTCGTGCGCGCCCAGCTCGCGGGGACGCCGCTCCTCTGGGCCACCTACCCGACCGAGGACAAGGCTCACGAGATCAAGCTCGACGCCTGGCTCGCAAGGTTCAGGGAGGCCTGGCCTGCGGACGCCGCCGTCCCCTTCGAGACCTACGAGGCCGCCTCCCGCCACTGGGTCGACGGCACGCTCGAGCCCGCCGAGGTGAAGGCCTGGCTCGACCAGCTGCCCGTCCAGAAGAGGGCCGCCGAAGTCTGGCGCGAATCGCTTCTCAGGCGCGGCGACCTTGCCCGCCGCATCCTCGAACTCGTCCCGCGCGCCTGAGGCGCAGGCAGGCGTCAGGGCTGCAGGGGCGCCTCCGCATCAAAACCCGGGCCCAAATTAACAGTTCAAGGGCCGGAAAATTTGGTAGAATCGTCTGCTATTGATTTTTTGCTTCTTGCGCCCTCTTGCAAACGGGCGCGGGAAAAATTCTCGCAACACTGCAATTAGGGAATCTGATAAATGAAAACCGCTCAGGAACTCCGCCTCGGCAACGTCTTCATGGTCGGCAAGGACCCGATGGTCGTTGTCAAGTCCGAATACTCGAAGGGTGGCCGCGGTGCCTCCACGGTCAAGATGAAGATGAAGAACCTTCTCACGAACGCCATGACGGAAACCGTTTTCCGTGCTGACGACAAGTTTGAAGACCTCATCCTCGAACGCAAGGAAGTGACGTACTCCTACTTCGCCGATCCGCACTATGTCTGGATGGACGAGGAATACAACCAGTACGAAGTCGAAGCCGACGTCATGGCTGAAGCCCTCAAGTACCTTGAGGACGGCATGGCTGCTGAAGCCGTCTTCTACGAAGGCCGCGCCATCTCCATCGAACTCCCGACGATCCTCGTCCGTGAAGTCACCTACACGGAACCGGCCGTCAAGGGCGACACCTCCGGCAAGGTCATGAAGCCCGCCAAGATCGCCACCGGCTACGAACTCTCCGTCCCGGCCTTCGTTGAAGCTGGCGACAAGATCGAAATCGACACCCGTACGGGCGAATACCGCAACCGCGTGAAGTAATCTTCACCGATCGGTCGATCGAACAGAAAACCCGACGCTCCTCACAGGACGTCGGGTTTTTCTTTTGTTCCGGCTTGCGCTACACTGCGAGGCGTCTCAGCATCAACGCACTCCGCAGGTTCTACCCCCATGGACATCCAGAAAGACAACCGCATGTACATGCAGATCGCGCTTCTCACTTCCCAGAGAAGCTACGCCCGCCGCCTCAAGGTGGGTTGCGTAATCGTCAAGAACCACTCCATCATCTCATTCGGCTGGAACGGCATGCCCACGGGCTACGACAACTGCTGCGAAATGGAGGTGGACGGCCGTCTCGTGACCCGTCCCGAAGTGCAGCACGCCGAGCTCAACGCCATCGCGAAGCTCGCGGAGAACGGCTACTCCAGCAAGGGTGCCGCCATCTTCATCACGCACAGCCCCTGCATCCACTGCGCACTCCTCATCCAGAAGTGCGGCATCACCGACGTCTACTACCACACGCTCTACCGCAGCAGCGAGGGCCTTGAATTCCTCAAGCGCGCGGGCGTCAACGTCACGCACCTTGACGTCGAGCCGCCGTTCCCGATGCAGCCGTGCGACTGCAGGATCGAGGGCTGCGACTGCGGCGGCACGGGTTCCGTGCACTAGGATCCCGCATCCGGCCCGATCAGGTCGGATCACTTCTCCACTTTTTCGCCTTTGGCTTGAGCGCGAGCGACCTTTCAGCCGCCGCGCGGCCCGCGTCGCGTCCCTGCACGAGGCAGGTGATGAGCGACATGCCGCCCGGACGCCCGCGTCCGAAGATCCCGCCCGTCGTCTCGCCCGCCGCCCAGAATCCCGGGATCGGCATGCCCCTGCGGTCCAGAAGCCGCGCCTCGGAACTCACCGCGAGGCCGCCCAGCGTCATGTGCACGTACACCGCCTCCCGTCCCCAGTAGTAGGGCGGCGAATCGATCGCCTGCGTGAAGATCCGCTTGCCGAACCTGCGGTCAAGGCCCTTGGCGGCGTCCTCGTTGTATTCGCTGATCGTGCGCCTGAGGGGGTTGACGGGCACGTCCATGGCCCTTGCCATCTCCTCGATCGTGTTCGAGCGGCGCACCGTGCCGTCGGCGAGCTTGAGGCCGAGCGTCCCGCCCTTTCTCGAGCGGCTGTCCGTGATCACCCAGCACGTGCGGCCGGGCTGCGCCAGAATGGCCTCGCTGATGTCGTAGATGGGCATCGCCTCGTTCATGAAGCGCTCGCCCGAGCTGTTGACATAGATGTCCCCGCCCACGTAGTCGAGAAGACGCCCGCCCGCGTAGGGCAGCAGGATGATGTTGCTCATCCCGACCGTGTGGCCGCCCACCATGGCGCCCAGGTCGAGCCCATCGCCCGTGGCACCGTCGAAATAAAGTCCCTGCGGATTGGCCGTGGTAGGCACGTCGACCGTGAGACGATCGTCATAGAGCAGGCGCCTGCCCACGTCGGCCGTGAAGCCACCCGTGGCGATCACGATGCCACCCGCGCGGAGCACCTCGTCCCTCACTTCGCCGCCGGGAAGCGTGCGCTTTACCACAACCCTGACGAGTCCGTCCTCCTCGGCCCTGCCGAGCCGCACGGCGCGCGTGTTGAGCGCCGTCGTCACGCCGAGCATTCTTGCGTTCTCGTGAAGCGCGATCACGAAGCGGCGGCCAGCGGCAAGACCGAGCGCCGTCACGCTTCGCGGATGCATGTCGCCCACGGCCTGATAGGCGGTGCGCGTCATGACGAGACCGAGCCCCTCGAGCCAGTCGACGGCCGCCTCGGACTCGGTCGCAATGCGGGTGATGTGCGGTCTCAGGACCGTGCCGCCCGCCTTGATCGCGTCCTGGATCCAGAGCTCCACGGAGTCCGTGAAGCCGATGGGCGCCTGACGCCTCGGACTCAGCACGGCGACGGAGCCCGCCGCATAGAGCGTGTGCCCGCCCACGAGCGGCCCCTTTTCAAGAAGCAGCACGCGCACGGCACCCGCCTCTCTGGCGGAGACCGCGGCCGTGAGGCCGGCCATGCCCGTGCCGATCACGATCACGTCCCAGTCCTGCTGCAGGTCCTCCCTGTGGCCGGCAAGCGCGTGCGCGGGGCAGAGCGCCGCTGCGGCGCCTGCCACCAGCAACCTGCGCCTCAGGCGGTCGGGTCCTTCCTTGCTCTTGCTGCGGGCGAACGTCATGATCGGATCCTCAGTCCCTGCTCCTGCCCGCGCCCTTTTCGACGACGCCGATCGTCTCGAGCATCCAGTAGGCCTCAAGGGCGCTCTTGACGCCGAGCTTCGTGAAGGCGCTGCTGCGGTGCATCTTGACCGTGGGAAGCGAAATGAAGAGCTTCTCGCCGATGTCCTTGTTGCTCATGTCCATGGCGGCGAGCTTCACCACGTCCTGCTCGCGGGCGGTGAGCGAGTCGTAGAACGCGCGGATCATCTCCTCGCTCCTCGTCTGCTCGTGGAGCGCGATCGAATGCTCGACCGCGCGTGAGACGACCTCGTTCAGCTTCTCGGGATCGACGGGCTTCTGCAGGAAGTCGAAGGCCCCGTGCTGCAGCGCATGCACGGCCATGTTCACGTCGCCGTGCCCCGTGAGAAAGATGATCGGCAGCGGCGCGCCGCGGGCGACGAGCGCCGTCTGCAACTCAAGCCCCGTCATCTCGGGCATGCGCATGTCGAGAATGAGGCAGCCCGGCTGCGAGGGATCGTCGTCCTCAAGAAAGGTCTTCGCGCTGTTGTAGATCAGCACGAACCATCCCATCGCCTGAAGAAACATCTTCTGCGACATGCAGAAGGTTTCATCGTCGTCGACGATTCGCACGATCGGTATGACTTTGGCCATTGTTGTCCGTCTCCTTTGTTTTGTCCGGTCTTTTCGTTCAGTTCCTTCCCGCGTCGATCGCGCCCGCGGCCCTCGCGGCCGCCTCCTCGTCGAGCTCGTCGAAGAGCACGCTCACCACGACGCCGCCCGCGGGCTTCGCCACGAACTCGATCTTCGCCCCGTGGCTGTCGGCAATGCCGCGCACGATCGAGAGGCCGAGTCCGAGCCCGTCGGGCTTGACGCTCTCGAGCGAGTGCATGAGGCACGCCTTCTCAGCTTCGGTGAGCTTTCGCCCGTTGTCGGCCACCGTCAGCATCCACTGCCTGCGGCCGCACCCCTCGGGCGGAGTCTCGGTCCTGATCGCCGCGAGCGTCACGATGACGCGGCCCGTGGCGCGTCCGTGCTCGTCCGTCTGCTCGTGCACAGCCTCGGCCGCGTTCTTCACGAGGTTGAGAACGAGAAGCTCAAGCTCGAGTCCGTCGCCGAGCACCGTTGCGGGCTCGTTGGGCATCTGCACGAGGACGGGCACCGAGGCGAGCTTGCCGAGCTTGAAGGCACGAACGCCTCGGTCGACGGCACGCTTGAGGTCCGCCGGGACGTGGTTGGCCGTGCGGTTCTTCACGTAGCCTCTCACGCGGTCGACGATCCCCGCAATCTTGAGCGCCTCGGCGTCGATCCCCTCGACGGCCGTCCTCGCATTGGGATTCTGCGCGATGGCGTCCTTTAGAAGAATCTTCACCACGGCGGCGAAGTTGCGGATCGCGCCCACGGGCGACTTGATCTCGTGAGCGATCATGCCCGACATCTGCGCGGCGATGTTCTTGCGTTCAAGCGCGCCGAGCTGGTCGCGCACGACCGCGGCCTCGGCCTGCGACGCCTCAAGCGCCGAGAGCGCGTCGGAGAGCTCCGACGTGCGCTTCGCGACGAGTCCGCGCAGGCGGAATTCGTTCAGGATGAGCAGAAGCAGGACGAGAAGACCGACGTGGATCTCGGTCTGCCAGCGCTTGTAGACCGCCATGGGCGACATGTCGCGCAGGTGGCGGTAGGGCCCGATCTCAAGAAGCCTGTAGAGTTCGCGCAAGTCCGACGTTCCCACCATGGCCGACCACTCGTAGTTCGCGTCCCCGCCGTTCGTGAGAAGCGAGACCGTCATGCGGTTGACGAGGGGCTCGGGCGTCCAGGGGAAGGCCACGAGGCTGATGTCGGGATAGAGCGCCGTCGAGTGACGGCAGACGATGGCGTCCGACTTCTTCACGCCGATGGCCTTGAGGTCGGCGGCGTTGACGAGTCCACGCGAGTCGAGAAGCTCGAGCAGGCACGTGGGCAGCACGGCCGCGTCGGCGCTGCCGTGAAGCACGGCGGAAAGAACGCCGGGATAGGCGAAGCTAAGAAACGTGGTCCTGCCGAAGAACTTCTCCGGATCGTGCCCCGCGCGGGCGATCTCGCCCTGCAGCGCAAGCCAGCCCGTGAGGCTCGTCGGCGTGTCGGCAGCGATGTGCCGGCCCGCCAGATCCTCGAGCGTGTTGATGTCCGTCCTGTCGGCGCGGGTGACGACGAGCGAGCCCACCGCGTGCGCGGCGTCGGTCGCCGTCCACGGCTTGCGGGTCGCGATGCGGAAGGTCTGAACCCCCTGCTCCTCCATCAGATCGATCTGCTCGGTGGGCAGCATCAGGAAGTCGGGCTTCTGATGAAGCACCTCCTGGGCCGCATCAGGCGTGACGATGTCGCGCCATGAGATGCGGAAGTCCTTCTCGAGCGGATTCGAGAGCAGCACGAGACCTTCCCTCAGGCTCGCCGTGTCGACGGCCGTGCTGATCGTGTCCATGATGCCGATCTTCACGTCGCCTTCGCCCGAGCCCGTCTGCGATGCGGACGAGACGGCCGCAACGCCGCCGTGGGAGGGCGCGGCCTGCACGGCCGCAGCGCCGAGCACTGCGGCGGCGAGAGCTGAAAGCTGGATTCGAAGGGACGGCATGGCGGAAAAGGCGGTCTGGTTCAGAGAATCTTAGCCTGCCCGCACGGCCTCGGGCAAGACGCTCGGGAAAGCGGGAATAAAGGAAGCTCTTCAAAACCCTCTGTTGCCAAGCCGAATGAAACAAAAATGTTCCGTTCGGTTTTTCCGTACAGCCTCAAAAAATGCTGTTTTTGCCCTAGAAACAGTATACTTCTATAGTACAAGCTCATCAAATTTGATGTAGTTATGGAAGAGTTATTCGATGGTCAACTGAGCTTTGCAGACATTGATGCTGAAAAGTTCCTACAGGTTCGTCGGGCTCATGCTGATCGCCGGGTGAATGCCATGGATCGGCTGACTGATGACGTAATCAACGAATTAATCCAACTATGCCTGCCGCACTACCACATCAAAGCTGGCGAGACGGTTCAACAAGGAAGGCCGTATACACGTCTTGAAACGATGGTTCGTGTTCACCTGCTTCAGGTCTCTCTCAATCTGTCTGATCCGGAGATGGAGTCATATTTGGCGAGCGACATGGTGGCTCGCAGCTTCTGCCGCGTGTCCAGCACACGTCTGTTCATCTCAGACTCGACGATACTGCGCTTCAGGCATTTCATTGACCAATATGGGTTGGCTCAAAAATTCCTCGAGCGCACGGTAAATCTGGCCGCAGAGGCCGGAGCTTGTTCTCTTGAAATGGTTGCCGCTGACGGCACTTTTATCGAAGCGCCGTCGTCAACCAAGAACAAGGCTCACGCCCGAGATCTTGAGATGGCTTCAGGCAAGAAGGCCAACACCTGGCATTTCGGGATGAAGGAGCATATTGCCGCGTGTTATGAATCGGGGATCATCTACGGCACGGTCGCCGCACCGGCTAACGAACATGACATTACTCATCTGGGCGACCTTCTGAAGGGCCTTGAGAAGATGGTCTTCCTTGATTCCGGCTACATCGGTTGCGCCAAGCGCACTGAAATTCAGGCGATTCCTTTCAAGGATGTGTCCTGATACATCGCAGCCAAGCCGAGTGCATGGAAGAAGGAATTATCAATCAGTGAGAATTTCGGAGGCGAACTTGGTCAAGCGCTCGTCGAATGCGTGAACGTAAGACGGCATTTGGAGCATGCGAAAGCATCGGTGCGATGCTCGATTGAGTGGAGCTTCCTCTGGCTGAAGAGGATTTATGGCTATGCCAAGGTTCGTTATCGCGGATTGGCGAAAAATCACAGTCGAGCGCAAACGTTGTTTGCACTATACAACTGCTACCGCTTGCGCAAATGGTGTGCTCCGCCAAAGCTGCCTTGCTGATCAACCCTGAGACTCTGGTTCGCGCTTCGTCTCGAGCGCCATAGGGGCGAGCTGACTCTTGAAGATGGGATTTGCCTAATTTGCAGGCAAATATCGAGTTATTTCATCAACATTCGGAAAAATCGAACGCCTAACGTTCATGGGAACTTTCGACGCTTTTCAGCGTCTGGTCTGGAGTCCTCAATTTAAACAAAACTGCTTACCCGATCGCTCAGAGACGGGGGGGTTTTGAAGAGCTTCCTTAATTATGGAATTAGCAGAGAGTGCGGTGAAAAAAGAGATCCCGTAAAGACAACGGGATCTCTAAAAAAGACTCTGCTAGAGAGGAAAACAAGACTCAGTTTGAAGCTCAGAACCTATGGGTCATACCGAGAGCAGCCATGTAGCGAGACGCGGTGGCTTCAACCTTGTCGGTGTTGGTAAACATACCGTCACCATGGGCCCAGGAGCCGAGCAGATAAACGTAGGTACGCTTGCTCAGGTCATAACGATACTTGCTCGCAACAACCCAGCGCGTGCCTGAAGTTTCCTTGTCGGCGGCGTGCGAGCCGTTCCATTTCGCATGAACCGCCATGACCTTGGATCCAAGGCTACCGCCGAGGAACGGATGCTTGATGCCGAGCATGAAGGCATCGGCGTCAAGAGCGGAGTCGCTGTTCTTCACGTCGGCTGTCGAGAACATGTCGGAGGCCTTGTAGACGGACTTGCCGCCACCGATCTGACGATTGTCCCAGACGCGCTGGTAGGCAGCATATATGCGCGTGGAACCCCAGACCTGTTTGCTCGCCGTAAAGAGGAGGTTGTGCCCCTTCTTTGAATCAGCGCTGGAAGTCGTCGTTGCGTTGCCGTAATCGGTCATGGTGTATATCGTGCCCATGGTTAGGTCGCCGTTCTTATAGCGAAGAGCGAGCTGATAGAGATGATCTTCGTCGGCCCAGTCATTCTTTTCCGCCCCGTTCGAATAGAGAGCAAGGAACGTCAGATTGGGATTGATGTCACCTTGATAGACGATCGCGTTGCTTACCTGACCGGTTGTCGTGAAAGCGCCGCTCATAGCCGCATCATGCCAGTTGGTGCCGCATGGATTGATGCTCATCTTACCGATCTGACCGTAGGTACCGATACCCGTGAAGAACGTACCGAGGCGGCCGAAAGTCACTTCTCCCCAACTGCCGCCGATGGGTCAGCGACGATTCGCGGTTGAAGATGGATCCGTTCACGGCTAATTCGCCAGTATCGGCAGAGTAGCCGTTTTCAAGCTTGAAGCGGACGAAATGACCGTTGCCGATGTCTTCCTTGCCGGTGAGGCCGAGTTTGGGGGAGCTGTCGTTGGATGCGTACATAGAGGCCTGACCGTTTTGGCCCTTAGCCTTTATGTAGGAAACACTGTTGTCGATCGAACCGTAGAACTCTACGTTGGCGGCGTGTGCGAACGTGACTGCACCGAGAGCGGCGATGGAGGCAGCAATTTTCTTCAGATTCATGGCGTGTTCTCCCTGTTATTTCTTCCAACTGAAAAATTCCGTAGTGGTATCCCAGGCGACCTGCTGCAGGAATTTGGCTGTTTCAGGTTCCACAGGGTCGACTCCGTAGAAATTGAGGCCGACAGGCGTGCGATGGAACATAGTGGCGTAGAGCACGCAACCGGCGAGATAAGTACCGATCGCCGACGGATGGAAATGGTCTGGGCGATAAAGCTTCAGGTTGGGGTTCAGGCGCAGTGCCTCGGCAAATGCGAGTCCGGCGGGGACTACCATGATGTTGTTTTCATTGGCCGCAGTCGTCGTGGCATCCGCAAGTTGCTTCGTCATTTCCGGTTTGCCTTCCCAGGCCCAGGTCATCATGACCATCGGCTTGATACCGATAGCAGTCAGATCGACGGTATGACGCTCGAGCGCCTGCTTAAAGGTGTCCTTTCGCATGGGATCAATCGGTCCCTTGCTGTTGTCCTGCAGAACAACGACGTCAAACACCTTTTCCTTCGTAAAGTCGAAGCGTTTGATTTTGCCGCCGTCCTTATGGTCGACATAAGTTGAAGCGATACCGGTCGGGCGGACGAGATCCCATACATTGAACCAACCGAGGTCCGCACCGCCAATGGTCACCATACGATTGCGGTGGATTTTCTGTCCGTCTGCGCGTGCAAGACGGTTGATCATGTTGTGCATGCCACACGAGTAGAACGTGAACGAGTTACCCACGAGCATGTACGACTGAGGTGTGATTCCTAAATCAGTAACTGCCGGCTTAACGCTTGTCTCAAGTGCATCCGCTGACATCGTTGCTGCGAACAGCAGAGTCGCCGCAACTAATGCAAACTTTGTTTTCATAATGACTCCTACGCGGCTGAAGGTGTTTACCGCTTGAAGTCATTTTTAGATATCAAAGGAGACTTTTGTAGAGTGTTTTGCGCAATGTAATTTTGCGTTTTTGACAATTTTAGGTGCAGCTTTCTTTAGGAAGCTCTTCCAAAACCCCTGTTGCCAAGCCGAATGGAACAAAATTACTCCGTTCGGTTTTTCTTTACAACGTCAAAAAATGGTGTTTTTTTTCATCAAAATAGTATGGTTCTATCGTGTTGACGTTTACGATCTTGTAACACTATGGAAGAGTTGTTTAATGGTCAATTGAGCTTTGCAGACATTGACGCTGAAAA